>WBZN01000093.1_pt1 | contig 137309 bp, 138 predicted proteins | sample 5204281 | NCBI WGS metagenome assembly WBZN01 (sample SAMN12344347, study PRJNA552823) | activated sludge metagenome | biome: Activated sludge suspended growth; feature: Nitrification reactor; material: Wastewater; isolation source: activated sludge from nitrification reactor of wastewater...
TGAGGCGCAAGTCTCCGTGGGTTCGAATCCCACTCCCTCCGCCAAGTAGCTCTGTTTCGAACCCAGGCCGAGAAGAACAGGGGTCGAGTGCGCTGATGCACTCCCCGTTCGTCTCGGCCTGTTGTTCTTGACCCGGTGGAATCGGCTGATGCGGTCCCACCACCGCCCCTCGCGAAGCCATGTAGGTGTTCCGTCGCTCCAGTCCCTGTCCCGATGCACGGGTAGGTCAGCCGGCTCCTGAGCCTCCTGGGCGACTTCTGCGTGTTCCTCTGTCTCGACCACCAGGTCGGGCTGGAGGAGGACGTTGAAGGGCTCAGCCAGCTGTGCTTCGACCTCGCCGTTCTCGTGGACGTAGAGCTTCTCGAAGAACGCCTGGTTGAGCTGGCGGCGCAGCTTCGGCGATGCGTCTTGGTAGAGCTGGTCGCAGTGTTGAACGAAGGCCATACAGCGGGCCAGGGTCTGTTCCATCTTCTCGAACGTCAGGTCAGCCCGAGCCAGCTCGGCCTCGGAGCGTTCGATCTCCTTGGTGATGCGGTCCTGTTCGACTTTGAAGAGGTCGAGGGGCATGGAGTCGGCGTAGTAGGCGTCGAGCAGCTTCTGTCGTTGGCCACCGAGTTTCTGCAGCCGACGGCTGGCGACGCGCTTGCGGTGCTCGGCGCCACTCCGCAGGTGTTCGAGATCCTGACTGAGCAAGGTGTGCAGCAGGTCGGCGTACTTCGAATGGAGTCGGAGGGCGCAGTACTTGCTCTCGATCTTCTCCTCGATCTCATCGACCCTCATGTAGCGCCGAACGCAGTTGGTGCGCTTCTGTTGGCGTCCGACGCAGAAGAAGTACTGGTAGGTGGTGCCGTGCCGGTTGGTCTTCTGGTCGAAGCAGAGTCGGCTGCCACAGCCACCACAGAAGACGCTGCCGCGCAGGTAGTGCGGGAACCGTCGGTCCTTCTCGCCGGTGCGGTGCGCGTCAAGGACGGCTTGGACTTCGTAGAACAGCGACTGTTCGATCAGCGGCTCGTGGTTGCCGGGATGCTGCACGCCCTGCCAGTTGACGAAGCCGATGTAGTAGTGGTTGCGCAACATCCGCTGCAGCGTCGAGCGGGTCAGCGGGCGTTCCGGTAGTGATGCCGACGCTGCAAACGTCATCCCTCGCGCTTCGAGCTCATCGAGCAGCCGGAGGATCGTGTACTCGCCGGTGGCGTAGGCCTTAAACGCCCAGCGCACGTGTTCGGCCCGGTCGGGGTCGATCTCCACGGTGCGCACTTCACGGCCGTCGATCCGATGCGTGACGTTCAGGTAGCCGGGAGGTACTCGCCCGATGGTGCCGCCGTTGCGGACCTTCTGGCTGAGTCCCTTGACGACCTCTTGCGCGAGGTTGCGTGAGTAGAACTCGGCGATCCCGCTCATGATGGCGTGCATCAACGCACCGCTCGGCGTGTCATCGATGTTCTCAGTGCAGGACACGAGGGTGACTCCGGCTGCCTTAAGTGCGAGGGAGATCTCCACGTCGTCAGCCCGGTTGCGGGCCAGCCGGTCGATCTTGTGCACGATCAGGAAGTCAGTCGGATGCTCCTGTACGTAGGCGAGCATACGTCGGAGATCACGTCGATCGGCCGAACGAGCACTCTCACCAGCGTCGACGAACTCCTCTACTACTTCCGCACCGAGCGCCTTGGCCTTTCGAAGGCAGGCTTCGCGCTGGGCAGGGATGGAGTAGCCCTCCGCCTCTCCGCCCATGGTTGCTTGTTCCTTGGTCGACACCCGGAGATAGATCAGGGCCCGCGCGGGGCCCTGATCGACAGTCGGTTCGGTTGGTGCTGGTCGCTTGGTCATGCGACCGCCTCCCAGGTGAGCGATGGCATACGGAAGTACCGATCGAAGTCACGGGTGACCGTGGTTCGGGGCGCACCGGGACAACGGACTGTGTCCTGGACGATGCCGAGGTGCCAGAGACGGACGCTCAGTGCTCGGGTGGAGACGTGGAGTTTCAGGGCCAGTGGCAGGAGCTGTTGGCCGGAGGCGAACCACTCGCTCTTGAGCCAGCGCTTCGGCATCAAGAGACAGGCGGCGAAGTGATCAGCGGCGCGCTCGCTGCGTGAGGCGGCTTCCGGGTCGTTGACCGTGTCGCCGTAGAGCTGGTGCTTGACGTTGTGATCCAGCACGTGCTTGAACTCGTGCATCAGCGAGAAACGCCGACGGGCGTAGGGCTCGTCGGCATTGAGGGTGATAACCCACAGCCCGTTCTCCCAGTGGGCACTGCCAGACATCGGCAGGTCGTGTTCGTAGCGCACCGAGATGCGGGGGAACTCGGTGATGAGTTCGCTCGGCACCTTCGGTCCAGCGATCTGGAAGAGCTCCAGCAGACGGTTGGCTTGCAGTTCAGCGATCCGGAGAGACTCGCCTCTCGTCAGGCGTCGGTTCGGTACCAGTGCGCGCAGAGTGCGCAGCGTGCTGTCGTGTCGGTTGGTGTTGTTCATCTTGTCCCTCCTTTCTTCTTGGTTCGTGATGACGGTGCTGGCTTGCGTGCCCGAGATGGTGTGCGCAGCTCGGGCTCCTCGTCCTCGCCTGGAGCTGGACCGCTCAGGTCGACGCCGTGCTTCTTGGCGAGACGTTTGACATAGGCGTCGAGTTGTTCGGCGGCCTCCTCCGGCAGCTCGCGGTACTTGGTGCGCAGGTACGGCCGCATGCTCGGCAACTGACTCGGCGCGGCGTAGTCGGCTAGGGCGTAGAGATCCGCCAACGGGATCTTCAAGGCGTCGGCGATGCGACCGAGCTTGTCGGGTGACGGAGTCAGGATGAGCCCGGACTCCATCCGACTCAGCAGGCCATCGTCGATGCCGGTTAGGGCTTCGAGCTTGGGCAGGCTGACTCCAGCCTCGGCTCGCTTGGCCTTGATGAGTGCGCCGAGACGCTTGGCTTGGTCCTTATCCACTGGGTGATCTCCTTCTACACCCATTGTCTCACATCCACTGCACCAATGCAGTACGTCGTTGACCATTCCACAACGGACGACCTGCCTGCGCTGCCATACGATCGGACTCGTGTCGATCACCGCCGATGAGAAGGACCGACTCCGCGAGTACGTGCTGGAACGCTCATGTGCAGAGTTCCGACGCGGCGAGCCGTGCGTCGTGCGCGACCCAAGCACCGAGATGATTGGCGATCGACACGCCGGGTGCGTGAAGGTCGCTGAGGTGCTCGCTATCGTCGACAGAATCTGATCCATCACACCCTCCCGTCGAAGATCCAGACACCGTCGTCGCCTTCGATCGCGGTGATGTCACCGCTCAGTTCGAGGTCGCGGGCGAAGCCGAGCGCGTCCACCTGCACGTACGGTGCCAGCGACTCGGGCAGGTGTTCTTCGAGGATGCGCTCGATTCCCAGCTCATCCAAGAGGCTGTATGCGTAGGACTCGGTCGAGGGCCACTCGCCGAGGAAGACGTCGTCGAACTGGTCGAGTGCCTCGTCGTCTCGCCCGACTTGATCGGCCCAGGCCGCGAACGCCGGTCCGTGTTCGGCAATGCCGCCGGCAACCCTGCTGAGCCATTCCAGCGAGTCGTACTCACCGGGTCGGTAGCGACCGAAGCCTTCGTAGTCGTGGACGGCGAACTCTTCAGCACGCGGATCAGTGGGCGAGCGGCTCAGCATGTCGGTGACCGCCTCCTGCAGTTGCTCCGGTTCCTGGGCTGCATCGATCCACTCGCCGTGCAGGACGCCGGCGTTGTAGTCGGACAGCGAGGCCACGTAGATCCGCGGCCCCTCTCGTTGCAGCGCTTCATTTTGCTGCCCGTGCTCGTGTTGTTCTGTGCCGGTTGATTCGGGTCCGGCTCCCTCTGGTTGTCGTTCCATCTGTTCTTCTCCCTTCTCGTTACGTGTTGATTACTCATGCGCTCGCCGCTCTCGGACGGGATGCCTCCGCGGTCTGCGCTGTCGGTCGCGCGCGGCCTCGATGCGTTCGGCGGCGCGACCTGCGTACTCCGGGTTGAGTTCAATGCCGAGCCAGTCCCGGCCGTACGTCTCAGCGGCGACAGCGACCGTGCCGGATCCCATGAACGGGTCGAGCGCGATCCCCGGGCGCGCCTCTGCGTTGCAGGTGCACGTCGCGGCCAACTCACCGATCACCGCGAGCTGACTGCGCAGCTGCGGTGGCTGCCGTTGCCAGGGTGCGCCGCAGGCGGTACAGACCCGTTCGGGGCAGCTGGCGAGTAGTGGGCGGGTCATGAGGTCGAGCGGAAAGGTGGCGTGGTGGCCATTCCCGGTCCGACTGGTGGGCAGCGTCCAGACGTCACCAGGGTTCTTGCCAAGCGGATGTCCGACCAGGCCACGCGCCTTCAGGCCATCGAGTCCGCCGTTGCTGCCAGCCAGCGGTCCTGCCCAGTCCGGCTTCCTGGCAGCCGCTGCCCGGCGTGCGGCTGTGATGCTGGCGTCCTTGGCGGTGCTGCGGTGCGGGACACGAATGGCGTCGAGGTCGAAGTAGTAGTGCCGCGAGCGGGTGGCGAAGTAGATGACCTCGTAGGTCGTCGACAGCCGGTCGCGCACGCTGGAGGGCATCGGATTCGCCTTGGCCCAGATGACCTTGGAGCGGATCATCCACCCGGCTTCGGTCATGGCCATCGCGACGCGTTCCGGTGCCAGCAGCAAGCTCTTCGGCAACGCGCCCTCGTGCTCACTGGCGGCGAAGCTGTCACCCAGGTTCAACCACAGCGAACCAGTCGGCTTCAAGACGCGGGCCAGACCACGCAGCACCAGCCGCAGTTCGTCAACCCATGCGGTGACGCTGTTTTCGAGACCGATCTGATCTTGCTCGCCGTAGTTGCGGAGCCGGTAGTACGGCGGACTGGTAATGACGCAGTCAACCGATGACGCAGGCAGTGTCGGCAGCAGCTCGCGGACGTCACCAACAAGAAGCTGGTTGCGCGGCACGGTGCCGACTGCGTGGAGCGCGCTCACGACTCGGCTCCTTGGAGCGTGTCGAGGAGATGCTCGGGCGTGGTAACCACGAAGAGTTCGTTCGTCAGCGATGAGCTGCGCTCGATCCGGGCCCGCAAGGTGTCGGCCAGTTCCTTCGTCGGCATCGACCAGACGATCTTCGGGAAGATGCCATGGTCGGCTTGCTCATTCCCAGACTGGAAGTAGGACTGGTACTGCGCGCACTTGTTCAGCCGACGCGGCATGGTCTCGGTACCAAGGTCGATCTCTACGAGCCAGCGGTACTCGTACTCGCCCGAGCCAAGCGCGACGAACAGGTCCGGTCGCAGCACGGTGTATCCGCGGCTCCCCGTAAAGCTGCGCCAGCAGCGGGGCTCCGGTTGCAGCTGCAGCAGCTCGAGGTCCTTCGCAGCTTGGCGGTCGATGAGATCGACAACCAGCTGTGAGATCGCCAAGGTGTGGGTCACGAAGGTGGCCGACGGTTCCCGAAACCGCTTCCGCGGTCCGTCAATGTTCAGTACCCGTTGGCCGAGTTCGGCCAAGGCGTAGACGAAGCCGGCCGAGCCGCCACGCAGTCCACCCACCTGACGCTGCAGGCGAACTAGCATCCGATCCCGAACCAGGCGAGCCAGAACCCGGCGACAAGCCCGGGCGCCGGCCCCGACGGTGGCGTGATCGAGAAGCGGGAAGTGCACCGCCTCCACCTGTGCGCCGCTCATCAGCTTCAACTCGGCCACCTGGCCGAGGATGGCCAGATCACGACCAGACAGTTCGCTTCGCAGTTGCTCCAATCGGACCCGGGATACGCGGGGAGACGAGGCGCTCATACCCCTCCCCCTTGCTGGTCCACAGTCGGTACCACTGCACAGAGAAGGAGAGGTGTTGGGGCGAGCGCGGTTGTGCTACCGACCGGACGGCAACCCCCACCCGGGATCTCGTGAGACGTCGGCGGCGGCATAGCCATCAGTGGCGTCGTCACCGACATCACCGCATCGTCCGCCAACAGAGTGGCGCGAGAAACGCGAGAGACATTCGGCGCCACTCGGATGCCAGAGACACCGGAGGATCCGTCCGTTCGTCGGCCGCAGCTCAATCCGATCGGACGGCCGACCGGACACCTCACGATGCGCCTCCGTCGGAGTCGTCGCGCCTCAGGGCGCGCGATCCAATGACGCTGTCACTGTCGTTCACCGCGACGGGCTGCCAGAGCGCACGCAGCTCGGCCTCGATGTCGGCGACATGGCGTCCGTACTGATCGCGGCTCAGGGCGCGCAGGCGCGCCGGGTTGGTAACGGTCTTGTGAAGGGGCCCGGTAGCGGCCGAGCAGAATGGTTGGCTCTCGCCGTCCGACACCAGCGATGCGTAGATCTCGTAGCGGCCAATTGATTGGAAGTCACGGACGTCGAGGATGTCGGTGCTGCGGGCCATGACGGCCGCGTCCTCGGCGCTGAGGCGGAAGCAGATCTTTGATCGGGCGTTGGCCAGCACCGCGGCTCGAATATCCGGTGTCAGCTGTGCGAGGTGTTGGTGAGCCAGGGTCAGACCGAGGCCCAGGCCTCGAGCCTGCGCGAGGACGTCGGCCAGATCTGTTGGCAGGTGGAGGAAGTCTTGGAACTCGTCGATCACGACGCTGACCGGGTGCCGACGCTCAGGGGCGATGCGTGCTCGACCCTGAGCGGCTTGCCAGAGACGGGCGACAACGAGAGAGCCGATCAGGCTGGATGCCTCACTGCCGAGCGTGCCCTTGCTGAGTGGGACGAGCAGGATCTTGCGCTCGGTGAAGACCGAGGTGATGTCGAAGGCCGGTGTGATCTGCCCGAGCACGTGGCGAACGCGCTCACGCAGCAGGAACGGCCGAACCTTGTTCATCACGGGTGCGACGACCTGGTTGCGTTCGGCGTCGCTCAGCGAGTCGAACCAGTTCCAGAACGGACCGAGGGCAAGATCGCCGCGCACAGGTTTGGTGATGCGTCGACGGAACTGATCGTCGCTTAGGAGAAGAGGCAGCGCGACGAGGGTCGGTGATTCAGAGCGCGCCAGCGTGAGCAACGCGCTGGCCAATACGTCGGAGGTTCGAGGTCCGAGGTAGTCGCCGTAGAGACCGCGGAAGACGGCCAGCACCTGATCGCTGATCAACTCCGGCACGCCACCTCGCAACGGATTGATCCCGACTGGTGCTTCAGGGTCGCTTGGATCGAGCACCACGACGTCGTGTTCACGGTGTTTCGGGATGCGGGCGAGGATGTCTTCGACGAGATCACCCTTCGGCTCGATCACGACCACACCGCGACCGGCATGGATGTCGTCGATCGCGAGGCGGGCGAGGAGCGTGGACTTTCCTACGCCGGTGGGACCGAGCACTTGCGAATGCATCAATGAGTCGCGCGCTGACTGCGCGACCGGACGCAGCGTGCTCGGGTGATTTCCCACGCCGACGACTCGGCCAGCGCGCGGCACCACAGGGGAAGCCGGCAGCCGGCGCGAGCCCACCCTGGTGATGCCGCGGTAGTCGCGGTCACCGAGTGGCCAGCCGAGCAAACCGAGGAGCTCACTCGCGTTTAGGGCCATCGGCCAACGCCGCGGCATCGATAGATCGGTAACGAGCCGAGCCCGCACGGTGTGGCCGCGCAGGTGCGCGCCAGACGCTTCGGAGACACGGAGGCCGCCGAGGACACTGCGCAAGGCACTCCGAGCGGTCTTCGGCTCGGGGGTGTTCGTAGCGACACGAAGGACTGTTCGGAAGCCGTGCTCGCCGACCTTGTCCTGTAATGCAGCTCGGCTACGTGCATCGAGTGGTTCGTGACCGGTCAGCATTGTGCGCTTCACGAGCTGGGCGTTGGTCGGCATGCCGACGGATTCAGCCGGCACGTGATGGGGCGCCAGTCGAGTGCCGAGGACGAGTTGGATGACCGTCACACCGGGAGTACTGGCTGCACTGCCGTTGACCGCTCGAGCCACTTCTTCAGGCGCATCGGTACGAATGCTGCGCTCACGGGTGGCGAGCCGGAGCTCGACCGCGTGCTTCAGCGCTGACTGCTCGCGTTCGACCGGCTCCAGCAGGACGTCCGGAAGATGGGTGGCGAACAGGTGACGCATTCGTTCGGAGTCCGCGTTCGCGATGCCGATCCGGTGCGAAACCTGCCCACGGTTCGCGACGAGCTCCAGCACCACGACCGGTGGTCGTCGCAGTGCAGATAGATGACGCAGCAGTGCGATCACGTGATCCTCATCGACGTCACGTGGCCACATGATCTCGAACCACGCGTCTGGTGCCGGTTCCTGGTGCAGGAACGGCAACAGCCCGACACCGAGTAGCGCCGCGGATCCGAGTGCCGCACTCGCTTCGAGCAGGCGACTCATGCGTCACCCCGCTCGCTGTGTTCGCCGTTGTCCTTGTTTCCCGCCGCCTCCTTCGTGTTCTGGGCTTCGGCCTCCGCCTCGGCCAGCGCCAATGTGATGAGTGCTCGACTGAGCTTCTGCAGGTCAGGGGGATCACGCCTGACGGCGCGCACTGAGATGTGTCGCTCAGACCGCGCACTTCCGTGGTTCTTCTTCCTACGTGTTGCCATGTGATCCCTCCTTCCTGGTTGATGATTGTCACTGCATCTGTGCAGTGCCGGTAGTTCTAGTTATACACTGCATATATGCAGAGTCCAAGCAGAATGCGTATTCCACAACAGCGATCGGAACAGGCCGATCGGTGACGTTCGGTGCCCTACCAACTGTCCCGTCGAGACCAGCCGACGGCCAGTCGGATGACTAACGCGAGCGATGCAACGACGACCAACGGCACGAGCAGCTGGCGGAGCAACTGCCAGGCGACGACCAGCGCGATGACTGCGAGCAGCAGTTCGAAGCTGGACTTCTGGAGCCGGTCCCGCCAGCTGTCTGATGCCGATGGTCCGGACACGTTCAGTTCTCGGTGCTGCGCTGACGACCGCTGATGTTCTCAGCGGCCTCGGTCATGGCGACGAAGGCCTCGCGGGTGAGGTCGTGCATCCGGCGTCGGGCCTGAGCCGCTTCCATCCGGATGTGGAGGATCTCACCGAAGCCCTTGGAACGGCCGATGCGGAAGGAGACGACAGCGATGGCGGTCGTGACGGTCAGGGTGAGCACGGTGGCGATCAGAAAGGCGATCAACGCCGGCTCTCCCGGCAGAACGAGCCGATGGTGTCGGCGATGATCTCGCCCTTGCCGAGACGAGCCGTGTCGGTGAAGAACTTCAGCTCGTCGGCCAAGAACGGGTCACCCGCTGCCAGGGTGTCGCCCCATTGGCGGAGCATGGCGTGGCCGGTCATGGCCTCCCGGGCGAGGGTGTCGATCTCCCGGAGCTTCTCGGTCTGGACCATGCCTTCGGCTTGGACACCAGCCATCCGCAGCAGCGTCTGCTCCTCCAGGCGTGCCAAGCCCCGGCTGGTCGACCGAGACACACGGGAACCGGACTGAGCCTGCGCTACCGCACTGGCTCGGTTCGTGGGGATGAGATCGGGCATGGCCCGCTCCTTTCTGTCTCCTCGGGCCTTCCGAGGAGACGTGAAGCAGTGGACCGCGTTGACCGGACCATCGTCGTGACACGAAAGTGACATGGACAGCGGAGGTTCGATTCCATCGTGAGCATCGAGGAAGCAGCGCGTACCGAACTGCTGCGTATGCGCAAGAGCAGCGATGGAGTCACCGTTGGTGCGCTGGCACGAACCGAAGCCCTTCGTCAGGTACTCGGTGGCGGTGATCCACGCATCGCCTACAACGTGCTGAAGCACGTCGTGCTGTCACTGTCGGCTCGCGAAGACCTGTCGATCATCGCGGCGTCGTACTCACTGGGATTCGCCAGCGACGGTCGGAGCCATCTCGACCGACTCAGTGATTTCGGACGGGACTACGCCTACGACCAACGTCAGGCTCGGCGCTACAGCGATCGTGGGGTGGTCGAGATCGCTCGGCGCGTTGCCACGGAGTACACGATCGAGGCATCGCCCGACCTTCAGGTGGTGGTCGTTGAGCTTCGAGTCGACGTCATGGAGCTACTCATCACGACATCACGGTTGCCCTTCGTTGAGATGCGCGAACCGGTCTTCGAAGTCGTCTCCGAAGACGGAACACGGGTCGAGGTACCACTGGACTGGTCGGAACAAGATCTCCTTGCGTATGTGACGATGGCCGCCACGTGTCTGGTCGAGCTGACACGTACGCCGGCAGGCACCGCTGTCTCGGTGCGTTGGCCCGGGGAGATTTGGCCGAAGTTCACGGTCGTTACCGGCCCGCCCCGGATTGGCGTCGGACTAACGGTGGAGACGTTGGCGTCCCGCGTTCAGATCGGACTCGGACCTTGATCGCGACGTGGCGCGATCAAGGTCGCCGCCGCAACGCTAAACGCGATTGACCGAGGTGACCGTCGTCACTAACCTGCGGATCAGCATCTGAGTAGCAGGAGGAACAAGTGACGGCCACCATTTCGACCAGCATCCTCGAGAAGGTTCCTTCGTCGATCGCGTCGTTGGATCTCGATCGTGTTGCGCTTCGCCTGAAGTCGACTACTCAGTGGTCGGACTCTGAGATTGAGCGCGCGATCGAGCGCTACCGCGGCTTCCTTGGCTTGGCCCTTGGCGGCGGCACTGTTGTTCCGACTGAAGACATCGATGAGGTGTGGCACGTACACATCCTTGACACGCGGAGCTACGTACGTGACTGCGACCGCGTGTTCGGCTACTACTTCCATCACACCCCGCAACTGTCTGAGCAGGACGACCCCGAGCACGCTGCCGACTTCGTCGCGACGGCGGATCGCTGGTTCATGCGCTATGGCGAGAGGTATTCAGGTGCCCTCGGTATGTGCAACAACGGTGGTTGCGATGGAGGGTCCTGCAACGGTCCCGGGGACTAGCAGGACGAGGGTGCTAACCCACGATCGCGAGGCGCTCCGTGCTCGCGGATGGGCAACGGTGAAGTTAGACATCGAAGATCTACCGATGGCGGCGCGTTCAGTTGTCGCCGCGGTTGAGGCGCTTGGCAACCTGGACGTCGTTCGGTCCAAGATGAGTGTCATCGAGCCAACCTTCGATGGCTATCAAACAACGACCCGCTCGGGGATGTCGTTGCACAGCGACAACACCTATGCGGCCAACCCGTGTGACGTCATGGCGCTCTTCTGCTTTGCTCGTTCCGAGTCTGGGGGCGAGTCCCGTGTAGTCGACGCCCTAGATGTTGTGCGAGAAACGTTAGACGAGCGCGAACGTTCGCTTCTCCAACAACCCGAGTGGGTCTGGAACGAAGCCGGTTGTCGCCCAACAGCGCCCCGCCCAGTTATGGGTACGGACGGATCGATCCGCTGGTGGCGAGACATGCTCTTGCCGCAGGCTACACACCAGACGGAACTTGCCGACCGACTCGAAGCCAACCTTGACGCATTCGCCGTTACAACATCTCTGGAACCTGGAGAGGCACTCATATTACTCAACAAGAGGGCGTTGCACGGTCGGACGTCGTTCGTTGGTTGGCGAAAGATGCTCCGGTTTCATCTTTGGGCATCTTCGAGCATCGCCAACAATATGGTATAATGGGTGGGCAAAGAAGTACTACAGCGCCCAGGATTGGGACCGCCTATATGCCGATGGAGATGATTTTGTCTGGCTCCGGACGTCAGACCTGGCATGGCTGGTCGACAGGCTGGAGCTGATCACTGAACTAAGGGCACTAGACATCGGCTGTGGGACCGGTGCGTTAACTCGCGACCTTTGGCACCGAGGCGCAGACGCGGTCGGGATCGACGGCTCCGCCGCTGCCATATCGATCGCCAAACAGTCGGTACGCGGAGAGCCAATATTCCTAGTACGCGACGTTGAGGAGCCGGACTGGCATCTTCCGCACCCGTCATACGACCTGATCGTCTGTCGCTTCCTCCTACCCTTCATTCGAGATCCAAGGCGGTTCCTTGCGCGAGCTGCATCGCTCGTGTCGTTAAGGGGCCACCTCATCATCGTGAGCCCGTCAAAGGAACGGGTGAAGCGCGAGGGCCGAGGCATTCCCATATCATCAGCGGAGCTGGCCAAGATCCTGCCTAAGGGCTCTTCAGTGAGTCGCCAGTCTCGTCATGGCTTTGACTACGACCTCATTCACCTAGAGCAAGTACTCAGGATGGAGCAGATTGGGCACTGTGCTCAGGGAAATAAGCGGAGTCACGATCAGAACTAACGATGGAGAGGTGATCTCGGACTGCTCTATCGCCATTGAAGACGGGCGGATTCGCTCGCTCGCAGGCGACGGTGCCAGATCTGGTGCTAAAGCCGGGACGGCTCACTTCGACGGTCTCTTTGCGTTGCCGGGCTTGATCGATATGCATACGCACTTTTGCCTAGACCCGGAATCCCCAGCGCCCGGCACGCCGACTGACGCCGACCTTCTCAGAACGGTTTCTCGGAACGCCGTAACCGCGATCCGTTCAGGGGTCACAACTGCCAGAGATCTTGGCGGCGACTGTGCGGCCCTATCCGCGTTGCAGGAGTCTGTTACGAGCGATCCTGGTTGCGGACCAGACATCTACTTTGCCGGACCCATGCTCACTGTGCCTCGCGGTCACGCAGCTAAGAAGTCTCTTCGAATCGGTCGGGCACTCTCGGAGCAAGCTGACGTGAACCGCGTGGTAAGTGAGTTGCGGGCAGCGGGCGCATCGTGGGTGAAGCTGGTGATCGGTGGTGCCGGACCTGGACCGACACTTCCCATGCAACTCGCTCTGGACATCGTGGGGGCAGCGAAACAGCTGGACTTAAGTGTCGCGGTACACGCGAACTTCGGCCGCCACAACATGGAGCAGGCGGTTGCACTGGGCGCGAGATCGATCGAACATGGCTGTGAACTCGACGCATCACACCTCGTGGGAATGCTACAGATGGGGACTTCTCTCTGCCCGACATTATCGATCGTGGAACGAGTCGCAGACAGTCCAGGTCACTACGATCCAGAATCGCCGCTCTTTGAGTCGTGTAGCCGAATAGCCGGGCTCAACAGTCGAATCGTTGCGAATGCTGTCGAGATGGGGGTTCCAGTGGTCGCCGGATCCGATGCGGGTATGCCCGGTCAGACTTTTGGCTCGATTATTGACGAGATCGAACTCATTCGGTCCGCCACCGGAAGTCCGACCTTCGCGTTGCGGTCAGCGACTCAGATCGCAGCAGGAGTGCTTGGCGACAAGGAAGTCGGAGCACTTGAACCTGGCTATCTCGCGAACATTCTTGTCCTTGGGGCCGACCCCGCTGTCGACCTAGATGTGCTCAGACACCCGGTTGCGGTTGTTCACCGAGGAGTCCTCGCGCACGAATCCTGACCAATGACTCGGCGAACGTCTAACGCGGGACCGCATCGTCATATCAAAGCTCGCACCGCTGAACTGAAGGCCTTCGACTCCGCCGCCAGATCTGTGGCGAGGTCGAACACGTACTGGAGAACTTCGATGCCGCTGACGCTGCCAAGCGCTCGAACTCCGCGTGTCACAACGCCGCCAGGATTGGACTGCGGTTGCGCGATGAGAACTTGGAGTTGACCCGCTTTGTTGGACACCCGATCCTGGGCGTTGCCCAGGGGAAGGAGGCCCACAGAGGGTCTCCAGCGAAGTATCCCGAGGAGTTCCGGCGTGAGGCGGTCACGTTGTACCGCAGCTCGGATCGGTCTCGGGCCGAGGTCGCGAAGTCGTTAGGTACCGCGGAACGGCGCAAATCCGGATGTCAGGGACGACTGGGCTGGCTCCGGTGTTTCGAGCAGGGCTGTGTGACCGGGATCAGCCGGGCGCGATCAGAGAGATGGATGTATTGCCCGCGTGGCTTCCGAGCTGCGTGGCTTGGCGGTGCCAGGGCGTCATCGGTCCGGTGCAGGACAGTTTCGGTGCGGGTCGTCCACCTCGTTCCCAGTAACCGGTCGTGCAAAGCCAGAGCCGGTCGTCAACGCGGACGGTTGGTCAGGGCCCTCCTCCCCCAGAAGTGTTGACAGTCGGATTGTGGCGCGCTCACAGGGGTTGCGCAACGTTTAGCCCGCGGAACTCGCAACTCCATCGTGGTGCGGGAGCGCCGGTCAGGAGCTGCCAGTCGACCAAGATTCTCTAGCGCCGGGGCGCTACAGAATCAGCGGTGAGGAAAGCCCTCGCCGATACGCGCCGACTCCGCTTCTACGGTCTGCCGATGGAGCAGAGAGTGGGACGTGCGAACATACCCCAGGGTGATACTACGAAACCGGAAGCGCTTCCGAACGCTCTCGTAGACTCCGTCTGTGCCCGGCCCTCCGCTGTATTTTGTGCACATCCCACGGAGCGGTGGGACCACGGCGACGTATTGGATCGCTAACAGGCTGCCAGCGGATCACGTCTACCCGTTCCGATCGGGGACGGATCAGCTCGCGCAGAAGATGTTTCCATCGTCGCTCAGCGAGCTCCCTCCCTCAGCTCGGGCCAGGGTCCGTTTTTACGCGCCGCATCTCCCGCTCTGCTTGAACGAGCTCATTGGGCAGGATCTACGGCTCGCCGCACTCGTGCGAGATCCAGTCGAGCAGCTTCGCTCGGTGTTGAGTCTGCAGGGCATTGCGATGACGACCACCCTCGAGCTATCGGATGTCGATGGGGCTTCGATGCCGTGGTATCTCTCACATCAGTTGAGGTGGTATCTCGGGACCGACACTGCTGATGTTCTTTCGGCCTTCGCAGCGGTGGCGAAGCACGGGCCGGCGGGCCTGGGACGCCCGCTTGATGATGCGATGGCTGACGTATCCAATGGGCGCGACCTTGTTGATCGAGCCTGCTCGCGCCTTGAGACGCTCGACATCCTCGATCTGACCCAGAGTGCGGATCGCTTCACACAGCGAATCGCTGAAGCACTCGAGGTGGAGGCACCAGAGGCAGGACTCCATCTGAACCAAGGGCCGGGAAGCGGCACCGCACCAAGAGGATCCACCGATCTCGCACGCCTTCTGGAGTCAGAGCGGCAGATTTACGAGCACGCCGTGACGCTCGTCGAGAGCCGCCTGCCCTAAGACTGGCCGCCCGGATGATCGGGTCCCCCTGGGCCTCGGGCACAACTTCGCGTGACAGCCCCTCGCTGCAGCCCTACCATCCGTCGCGTCAAGGCGGACGCGCAAAGGGGATGCACCGTGCGGACAGGACTTGGTTCCTCGGCCAGCCGAGGGCGAACGATTCGTGCACTTCTGGTGGCGGTTTGTTCAGCGGCGCTGGCGAGCGCGCTCCTCATTGCTGTGGCACCGTCGCCAGCCGGTGCCACCGGTGCCATCCCGACTCAGTGGATCGCCCAGCAGTACACCGAGATTCTGGGAAGAGCACCTTCGACCAGCGAGTTCGCAACCTGGTCGAGCTACTACTCCTCGAACCAATGCACCGTAAGCACTCTTAAGAACCTAAGTTCCCAACTTCTGACGGGCACTACCTTCACAGCGAATTACCCTGAAGGTGCAGCGGGATCGGCGGGCCGTCGTTCCCGCGTCTTGGCTCTAATTCGCGCCGTCTTTCACCGTGAGCCCACGACCTCTGACTGGACGACATATTTCAGTAACGGCTACGGCCTATCTTCCTCTCCGTGGACTTGGACAACCACGATCGACAATATCTTCGCCGATAGTCAATTTGCTGATGTATCGTCCGGCATGTGGCTCGACGTCTGTTCAACGTCTCAACCCAACTACGGATTTTCGTCTGCATCGTACGGGTTTACTGCTCCTGTATATGAAGGCACCTCACGAACGCAGGCACAGCTTCAGTCCACATTGGACGCTGCGAAGCCGAGTACGTGCGTTTCTGGCACAACAGTCGTCAATGTCACTCTGAACCCCCGTGAGGTAATCAAGATCGGCGGGTCGGGGGTCTACGGGCAGGGACTACACGTGTGGCCATGCGAGAAGCTGACGACTGCCGGAACATTTAGTGGCGGCACCGGACAGTACGCATCGTTTGGCCGCATAGTACCTAACGGACCAAACGCTCAAATTTACAATGTGTATTGGCCGTACAGGACGGGTCTCGTGCGCCTTGATCCCGGAGCGCAGATGTCGTACCTCTGGGTCGACGGCAAAGGCGTTGATACGACGGTTAGCCCGAAGCTGAGCCTTATCGAAAGCGGAGGTAGCACTTCTGCAAATCCCTCCACCGTTTCCTTCAGCAAAATTTCTGAGCCACCCGCAGGTGGTACCGGCATGACATTTGACGGCTACAGCACCACCGCTCAGGCATGTGCCGGCGCTGCCGCTGTCCAAGATCTCGTCACCGGATACGCATCGCCTAGCGGTTACAGCAGTAGTCACGCGACCGACAGTGTCGGCCGTGATCTGTCTGTCGATGGGGTCAACATCGCTTGTGAGAATGCGACAATTTGGATCAACAATTTCGTCGACATTAGTGGTAACGCCGTTGTTCTCGAGGGTGTTTGGAACCGATCCACGAACACCGCGCTTACGCAGCAATCGCAAGTACTGAGCAACACCGTGTTGAGTGCCGGCGTAAGCGGTTACTCGGCTTACGGAGCGGATCCGGTGGGCGAGTGCATGGCTGTACCTGGACCGGGAAAGATCCCGCTGCCGGTATCCTGCCTCGACAAGCCCAGCGTTACGTACGATGGAAGCTTCCACGAATCGAGCGCGCAAGAGGCGGACTTTGCTGGCTCGTCCATTCATGACAATGTCTTTTACAACGGCGGCCGAACACATTTCGATGTGGGCCTCGAGCTCGGCTACGGCGCCCGGTGGGGTGACAATGGCCGAAGCGGCAAGAACGCGACCTTCGTCAATAATACGTCGACGACAGGCACCGTGTTGAATGTAGGTATTGGGGTCAGCAAGATGTACAACGCCACACTGACCGGTAACACGGCCAGCTACACATTGTCGAACGTGATCGGGGATTCTAGCGGCGACTTGGACGGGTGCGGGCAGACATCGGTAGCTATCGATTCAACGCACGCATCGTTGGCCACGGGTTCGCAGGCGGCGACGGCGGTACCGATCTATGGCTGTCTGTTCGGGCATCTACCTGAGAATGGGATGGAACGCATTCAAGTCGACCCGACGAACGCCGATCAGCTGGCAAGCGCCACGTCCGGAGCGACCTTCTACCCTTGGGGTGGAGCGCTCGGCGGACAGACGGAGTTCGAGACTTGGAGCAGTTCATCGATTCCGACAGCCGTTCATGACATCGACGTCGCGAGGCAGTTGGGCGTAAACGTGCTCCGCATATTTGTTCAGCTGCCGGAGATGATCGATCCGCCGGATGGCACCCATCCAAATGGAACGGCCAATGCGACCCACCTCGCTCAGCTGCGTCAACTGGTCGACCTGGCTGCCAGCATGGGCGTCTACACGGACGTTACCGGCCTAGCAGGCCCACAAGTTGGCGACTGCCCTGACCAAGATTCAGTCACCTCGGGATATCAGAACACCGACCCCAGCTGTTGGTACGACGCTGTGACCAACGAGGCTGCTCGGTGGAACGCTCAGGCGTACTTCTGGACAAGTGTCGCAAACACCCTCAAGACGCAGCCCGGCGTTATGGCGTATTCGCTAATTAGTGAGCCACTCGATGTCTCCCATGCCCCCGGCTGTGACGGCGTCGATCACCCCAGCGGATGGTACGGGGGCGGGCCAGGCTGTGGCGGTTCGGGCAGCTACTACACCCAAGCGCTCACTCAGTGGCCCGGCACCCGGACCCAAGCCCAGATTCGCGCACAGTGGATCTCCAAGATGACAGACGCGATCCGATCAACGACGCTTGGCGCAGGCGACACAAACCACCTGGTCACGATGGGCCAGTTCGTTTGGGCAGTCAACGGAAACGATCCGGAGGCCGTGGATGCCACGCTTCCAGCTGCTAACAAACTGAGCTACATCAGCTATCACCAGTACCCGAGCTCGGTTAACGGCAACCTGTCTACAGCGCTGACATCAGGGACAGCAGTCACGTCCCTTTCGTTGCAGAAAGGCTCACCGTTTTCTTTGACTTCCGGCACGCAGGTCAGCGTGATCTCGAACGATGGGGCGCACACTCAAACAGTGACACTCTCGGCGGCTCTTGCCCTCAATGCCACGACGATGTCAGTTGTCTCGTTCGTTCCCAACTTTAGCTATCCTGCTGCAACGAGCCTCGTTCGTTGCCCTGGCCAAGGAAGCTCATGCTCGAACCAGGCACTATCGCAGGCTGTCAACACGACTGCGAGCTTCAAGGTCGATGGAAGCACACCGGGATCGACACGCAAGCCGCTCGTCGTTGAGGAGTATTACCCACTGAGTGCGACGCCAACCGAAATGGATCAGTTTATTCAAGATGCCAACAGCTCTGCATCGGTTCGCGGTTGGCTAGGGCAAATCGGCGGTCAGTACTCTGTTGCTCAAATCAGTGCCATCGCTCAGTCCAGCGTCCCTGGAGTCAATGTCATTGCGCAGCTAACCCAAGGGGAGATGCAGACATTCATGAGACTCGCGCCCTACTTGTGGCCATGTGGCGACTGCCAGCCCTAGGGCCCAAGATCCGAAGCTATTGCCCACAGATACTTTGGAGATTCTAGTTTGCGTAGCGACGTGACGTTCATTGCGGATCAAGTTCTCGCCGTCGGCGACAATCGGTTCTTCTGCGCCTCAATAGAACCGACGTCGGATCTGAATGGCGCTCTGCCGGTATTGAAACACCAGGACAACGTCGCGCGCTACGTCGACCTTGCTGCGGAGATGGACCCTGCACCAAGGACCATCGTTGAGCTTGGGATCGCTCAAGGTGGTGGAACTGCGCTCTTAAACGAAATCTTCGAACCCGATCTCCTTATCGCGATCGAACTTTCGATGGAACCGGGAGCGGTGCTTGAGACCTACCTGGGTCGGTCGCCACGCGTCGCCGCGATCCACACCTTCTACGGCATGGATCAGGCTGATCGCAAGGCTGTTGGTGATGCAGTCGATGGACTCCTGGGCGGTCGTCAAATCGATGTTGTCATCGATGACGCATCACACCAGTATCTGCCGACTCGCGTGTCTTTCGAGACGCTGTTTCCTCGGGTGCGGACCGGCGGTCTCTACATCATTGAAGACTGGAACGTTGATCAGCTGCTTGGCGATGCCGTAGATCGCATCCGGCAGGATCCGACCTCTCCTCACTATCAGGCGGTGCGAGCCGCCGACGCCGCATCAGAAGGCAGCCCACCGGCGCCCCTCACGCAGCTGGCTCTCGAACTGATCCTGATCAGAGCCTCTGAGGGCCACGCGATCCAAGAAGTGACGATCAACGAAAACTGGGTGATCATCGAGCGCGGCAGGGAGGCCCTTGACTGGACCAGTTTTCGTGTGGATGACTTGGTTCGCAATCATCATTTTGGTTTCCGATAGTGCGGTGCGCGCACAGCCGTCACATGGCTGGTGCCGCGCGAATCCCGAGCGGTTGTCCGGAAGATCTATTAGATTTCTGCGTCTTCTGCCTGAGGGAACGCGAGGACCTCTGCTTCCCAGGAGCGGATGGCGCAGACGAGTCGCTTGCACTGCCTCGTCATCTGCGAGCGCCCTCATGCAGCATAGGGCGCTTCGCGTGGGGCAAGGTCCGGTGACGGCCTTCGGTTCAACGCTCGACCCCACCCGAACCGACAGGCGATGGCTGCGTTCAGGGACGTCAGAAGGTCCTCGATGCCGTCTGGTCCCCAACCTTCAAGCACCATCTCCTCGGGCTTCAAGACGCGCGGTTCGGCCCACGCCGCTTGGATGGACGGACCAGTCCGGCGCCGAATCTCGGCGACCGCTTCGGTGTAGATCACCCCGACCCAGGAACTCTCGGATTCAACCCAGGTGCGATGGCACTGGAGTTGTTCCTGCAAGTCATGTCCCATCTCGGCAAGGCGCCGCAGCTCACTGGCATCGTCACTAGTCCTACGCCGGATCCGAAACGGGTACTCGAACCATCGGACGAGCACACGCACGGCATCGGCGTACTGCTCTCGTCTGCGGTTGCGAGCGTCGGCCCACCGTCCGAGCGCGGCGCCGAACAGTGCGCCGACGATGGAAAGGACCGCCAGGAGGATCGTGTAGTACGCAGGCGTGGCTGCTTGCTTGACGATCACCGTGCCCATCGACGACTCGCCTCCTGCATTTCTTCGGACCTCACCCGGTGCCGGCCATGCCCATGTGGTGCATCCTCGACCGGCCAGCGCCCTTCGCGTCGCCAGAACTCTTCGAAGAGAAGATGACGGTGGGTGATCGTCAGGAGGGGAAGCAACCCGTCGTCCCACTCCCAGCGGAGAGAGCGCGGGTCTTCGTCGTACCACAGACAAAGTTCGCCTGTTGGGACCGGGTACCGGTGCTTCCACCGTCGTGTGCCGTCGTCCAAAGGGATGGCAATGGCCCACTTCTGCGACGTGACGATCAGTCGCACTCGTTCAGATGGGTACCCGGCACGGGCGCACACAGGCCAGGGTCGGAACTCGAAGTCCAACGTGACGGCGGCTTCGGTCAATCGGGTGAGGTCAACCCGCGTCAGACCGAAGATTGGTGCGTCCGGCGATCGGAGGTTGGCGATCACCTGCAACGGGCGTGCGAGCACCATGGCCATCGGGATCGAAGTGGCGGAGCCGGTCAGCGGGATCGCCACGATCGTGACGGCGGTGCCGGCTGGCGACCAGCCCGAGTCGGGCTGACGTCCCCGCGGCTCGTGATGCTGCCACCTGCAGATGCGGCTAGGGCAGCAGCGACCGACATGTTCGAGCTCTTCGGTTTGGGGTACGGGTCGCCGAAGATGTCGTACCAGACGGCGTTCGCCGCAGAGTCATCGCCCTCTAGCGCGAGATCGTGAGCTTCACGAGCGGTCGCAGCTGCAGTGGAGAAAAACTGCTGCGCACGTCGACGCTCCGCCGCAGTGAGTCGGTCCGAGATGCGATCTCGGCCGGTCGGGTCGGTGTACTCCGAGGCGAGCACCAACGCGCCCATCTCGAGTACCGCGAGGCACGCGTCCGGATACCCCATCGGGGCGGTCACCGCCAGGTACGCGATCGACTCGACGTGCAGACCGGGGATGACCTCGTCCATCTTGTGCGCGACGAGATGCTTGATCATCCGAACGACATGGATGAAGCGGCCGTTGCAACGCTCGTTCCGTTCCGCGACGACGCGCATCAGCTCGCGGGTGTTGGAGCGGTCCCACCCGCCGGTGTCGCGGTTGGCGATCAGAACGTCGTCATCGTCGGTGTCCGTCTCCCACGCCGGCACGACGTCGAAGCAGAAGGTGTCGTCGCCGAATTCGAGTTTCAGCGAGTGGCGGGTGCGGTCGAACTTGGCGCCCGGGTAGTGAGTCTCCAGGACTGACTGCAGGCGATTCATCACCTGGTCCGGTGTGAGACCGGCGAGCGACGGATCGAGAACGACGACCTTGTCGATGTCGCGCAGCGGGCTGATCATGGTCTTGCGGGCAAAGCTGCCCTGCAGGAACGCGCTCAGGACCAATCCTGCGCTGATCAACAGCTGGGTGATCTCAGCGTGACACCGCTCGGCGCGAAGGCGCTCCATGGGGTTGAGCTTCAACCCGTCGTGGTACTTGTCGAATGCTTCGGACTCGTTCATCGAAACTCCGGGTTCGGGCGGTCGTACGACCGCTGGTCTGATCCACCCGGAGCATGAGGCCCGCTTGTGACACGCCCGCCGAGGCTGAGTACCCTCGGCGGTTCCTAAGCGGTTGGGGCGAGTCTCCGACCCGGATGGAGCCCTGGTCCTTCCGGATCAGGGCTCTGTTCGTCTCGGGCTACTCCGCCGTCAACAGGACCCACCGTACAGGGTGCCTGCGACACCGACGTGGATCCTCAACGGCATCGGATCGGCTGGAAAGTGGAAGCGATCTGCTGCGCGCGCGATGTCAGAGCAGATCGCGCGCGTCTTGACATCACAGTGCTGTAACTACTAGCATGTAGTCATGGCGGAACGAAAGCAGCGGATGACGACGGCGATCCGGTTTCCGGAGACGCTCCACGATCAGCTGAAGGCGGCAGCCGACGAACGCGACCTCTCCATCAACTTCCTAGTGGTCAAGGCCTGCGAGGAATTTCTCGAGCGGCTACTACCGGTCGATGAGATGCGCTTCACGCGCAGCGCCTGACGCAGCGTTCTGTGCGATCAAATCTGGGAAGCTGAGATCTCCTTTCGAAAGAGATCCCACAAGGCCCGCCAACCGCCCGGCCGGCGTCCGGCACCTGCTGCGCGCGAAGGATCTGGTCGACCGGCGGTACTTCGAGGATCTGCGCGTCGCCGATCTCGCGCGTGAGGCGGCGATGTCGCCGGCTCACTTCAGCCGCGAGTTCCGGCGGGCGTTCGGCGAGCCACCGCACGCCTACCTGCTGACGCGCCGGCTGGAGCGCGCGGCGTCGCTCCTGCGCGACACGGACCGTCCGGTCACCGAGATCTGCTTCGCGGTCGGGTGGGGCAGCCTCGGGTCGTTCACGACGAGCTTCGGCCGGATCTACGGCGTGTCGCCCGCGACCTACCGGTCGTCGTTCCCGCCGGCGCAGCGGCACGTGCGGGTGCCGTTGTGCGTGGCGCAGGCGTACGGCCGCCGTGCGAACCGCACGTTTCGAGAAGTCGGCGAGACAGGGTCCGTTCTACCGTCGGTCCACTGACCCGACCACGGAGGACACGATGCCGATCACCATCGCCAACGCCCAGTTCTGGGTGCACGACCAGGACGAGGCCCTCGCCTTCTACACGCGCACGCTCGGCTGGGAGGTGCGCTCCGACGTCTCGATGGCGGAGTGGAACTTCCGCTGGCTCGTGGTCGGGCCGCCCGACCAGGCCGGCGTCGGCCTCGTCCTGATGCCGGTGCCGCAGCCGCCGATGCTCGACAAGTCGACGAGCGCCCAGCTCGCCGACCTGGTGGCGAAGGGCGCAGGCGGCACGTTGTTCCTCGAGACCGACGACTGCCGGGCCGCGTACGACGCGCTCCGCGCCCGCGGGGTCGAGTTCAACGACCCCCCGACCGAGCAGCCGTACGGCATCGACACGTCGTTCCGCGATCCGTCGGGGAACAACATCCGGCTCACGCAGGTGCTGGAGTTCTCGCTGGAGCGTGGGCGCTGAGCAGACGACGGACCTCGCCCACCGCGGCGACCGCGCCGGCGTCGTCGTCCGCGCACGGGATCACGTTGAAGCGGGTGCATCCCGCCTCGACGTAGGGCGCCAGGAACTCGGCGACCTGCTCGGGCGTCCCGTACGGCGACGAGCGCTCGAACGGCTCGAACGGGGACCGGTAGAAGTCCTGCATCCGCGCGGCGAGGGGGCGGCGTGCGGCCTCACGGGTCGGGCCGAAGCCGCACCACACGTTGAGCGCGTGCTCGAACCCGTCAGGGTCGCGTCCGGCCGCGGCGGCCCGGTCGGCGATCTCGTCGCGCACCGCGGCGAACCGGCGGGCCGAGACCCAGATCCCGAGCCAGCCGTCGCCGAGCCGCGCGGCGCGCCGGACCGCCGCGTCCGAGCGCCCGCCGACGACGAGCGGGATCGCCGGACCGGGTGCCGGCACCACGAGCGCGTCCTCGAACGCGAAGAACTCCCCGGCGAAGGTGGTCGGCCCGGCCCCCGCGAGTCCGCGCAGGACGGTGAGGCACTCGTCCATGCGGCGGCCGCGGGTCCTCGGGTCGACGCCGCAGATCGCGACCTCGTGCGGGTCCTCACCGCCGATGCCCACGCCGAGCGTCAGCCGGCCCGGCGCGAGCTCGGCGATCGTGGCGAGCTGGCGGGCGACCGGCACGGGGTGCCGGAGGGGCAGCAGGTAGAGCGCGACGTACACCGGCAGCTCTCGCTGGGTGGCGAGCAGCGCGGTGGCGGTGACGATCCCGTCCGAGCCGGCTCCCACGAAGAAGCTGACGTGATCCCCGACGCACAGGTGGTCGACTCCCGCGGCGCGGATCTCGGCGAGCGCCGCGGCGCGGGTGTCCGCGTCGGTGGCGAGCAGCCGCGGGACGGACGGGAACAGGCCGACCCGCACGGCGCTCATCGCCCGTCACCCCGATCCGTGGTCCCGGCGCGGCCCCGGGCCGTCCCGTCCGGCGGCGCGCCCGCCGCGACGAGTCCGGGCGGGACGGCGGCGCCGACGACGAGCGGCCGGACGATCGGCGGCATCGCGTGCCACGTGGCGGCCCGCTCGTGCTCGACGCGGAACCCGTGGTCCCGGAGCAGCGGCACCGTCGCCCGGTTGCACCGGCACCCCTCCGCGACGCGACGCCATGGCGTCTCGAGCCGGTCCTGCCACCGGGCGAGCACCGGTGACTCGGAGCGGACGTGCTCGATGAACAGGAGCCGGCCGTCGGGTCGCAGCACCCGGGCGATCTCGCGCAGCGCCACGTCGGGCGCGTCGACGGTGCAGAGCACGAGCGTCGACACGACGGTGTCGACCGACCCGTCGGCGAAGGGCAGCCGCTCCGCCGGGGCGTCGACGACGCGCCCGGCGCGGCCGAGCCGACGCATCCGGGCCTGCAGGCGCGTGCGCATCTCGGCGGCCGGCTCGAGGAGCACGAGCTCGTCGAGATCGTCGGGGTAGTGGGGCAGGTTCAGGCCGGTGCCGCTGCCGATCTCGACCGTCGTGCCCCGGGCCGCCCCGAGCAGGTCGTGGCGGAGCCGGCGCACGCCGGTCCGCTCGCCGACCCACACGACGGGGTCGTAGACGCGGGCGAAGCAGCGGGCCCAGAAGGTCGGACGCGTCGCGTCGGGGAAGGTGTCGTGATCCATGCCGTCGACGGTACGGATCCCGCCGTCGGCCCGCATCGCCCGCCCCGGCCATTCCGTGGTGATGGCCGATCGCGGTGATCGGGTCAGAGCAGGCCGAGCCGGGCGGCCTCCGCGACCGCTGCCGAGCGCGAGCCGCGCCCGAGCTTGTGGCGGATGTTGGCCACGTGGCGGTGCACCGTGTGCCGGCTGAGCACGAGCTGCTCGGCGATCTCCCGGTCGCTCAACCCGTCCGCGACGAGTCGCAGCACCTCGCGCTCGCGCGCCGAGAGCCGGACCGCGGCGGGCTCCCCGACGGGGCGTGCGGGCGGGGGCGGCGCGAGCACCGAGCGCAGTGCCCTCGCGACCGATTGCCGGTCGCCGGCCCACGGGAAGTGCGCGGTCCCCTCGAGCGGGATCAGGGTCGCGTCCGGGATCGTCGCCGCGAGCTCGCGACCGAGGCGGTACGGGATCGCGCGGTCGCCGCGCCGGTGCACCACGAGCGTCGGCGCGCGGACGGCCGCGGCGTCGGCGCGTACGTCGGTGCGGTACACCGACTCGAGCAACGCGGCGGCCACCTCCGGGCTCGCCGCCGCGCGTTGGTACCGGGCGAGGCGTTCGCGCTCGGCCGCGTCCGCGTCGCCGACGAACAGGTCGGCCAGCATCCGCGAGCCGAGTCCCCAGTGCGACCGCACGGTGGCGAGGACCGCCTCCCGCACGTCCGGTGGCGTGATCGACGGCCCGTCGGCGTAGGCGCCGTAGAGCAGCAGCCGCTCCACCCGGTCGGGATGGCGCGCGGCGTACGCGATCGCCGCCGAGCTCCCGGACGAGCCGCCGACGAGCGTGACCCGGTCGAGGTCCGTGCCGTCGATGACGGCGCGCAGCAGCGCCAGCTCGCCGTCCAGGGTCAGGTCGTCCTCGCGGACCTCTCGGTCGGACATGCCGACCCCGGGCCGGTCGTAGCGCACCAGCCGGAAGCCCTCGGCGACCGAGTCCCACAGGTCGCGGAACGCGGGGTCGGCCCGGTCGAGCTCCAGGTGACTGATCCACCACGCCGGGGCGACGAGCGGCGGACCCGTGCCGGTCGCGGTGTACGCGACCCGCCGACCGGCGAAGTCGAGGAACCGGACCGCGACGTCGGCTGCCACCGGCGCAGGATACGTACCGGGTGGCCGCGGGCGCGTGGGGTATCGCGCGCCGACCGGCAGGCCGGTTCGTTAGCGTGCGCAGCCGTGCCCGCCTCCGGTGTCGCCGATCCGCTCGTCGTGTCGACCGATACCGGTCGCGTCCGCGGGGTCGCGACCGACGGCGTGCTCGCGTTCCGGGGCGTCCCCTTCGCCGCACCGCCGGTCGGTGCCCGCCGCTTCCGCCCACCCGCGCCCCCCACGCCCTGGGCCGGCATCCGCGATGCCGCGGACTACGGCCCGGTCGCGCCGCAGGTGCTGGACCCGCTGGAGCGCTACGCGCACGAGCCGTCCTCCACGATCACGGCGCTCGGCACGACCGAGCCGGTGTTCCTCGACGAGGACTGCCTGTACCTCAACGTCTGGACGCCGGGGGCCGACGACGCGGCCCGGCCGGTCATGGTGTTCGTCCACGGAGGCGCGTGTGTCGTCGGCTCCGCGTCGAACGACTTCTACACGGGCGTGCACCTCGCCGGGCTCGACGTCGTGGTGGTGACGTTCAACTACCGACTCGGGGTCTTCGGTTTCCTCGAGCTGGGTGGCGTCGACGCGGATCTCCGGGGCAGCGGCAACCTCGGGCTCCTCGACCAGATCGCCGCGCTGGAGTGGGTGCAACGCAACATCGCGTCCTTCGGCGGCGACCCCGACAACGTCACCGTGTTCGGTGAGTCGGCTGGCTCGATCTCCATCTGCGCGTTGCTCGCGACTGCGACGCCGCGGCGATGGTTCCGCCGCGCGATCCTCCAGAGCGGTGGTCCCAACCTGGTCCACCATGCGGCCTTCCAGGACGAGGTGTGCACCTGGGTCCGGAGGGCCGTGGCCGACCTCGGCGTCGCCGAACTGCTCACGGCGTCGACCGAGGATCTCGTCGCGGCCGGCTACGTGGCGTCCCTCACCAACGGCGCCGCCGACGCGATGTTCGCGCCGTACGTCGACGGCACGGTCGTGATCGGTGAGCCGTACGAGTTGCTCGCGGCGGGCCACGCCGGGGACATCGACCTTCTGGTCGGCGCCACGCAGGACGAGATGGGCTACTGGTCGCAGTACGACCATGCACTGCGGAACTACTTCGTCGAGCCGACCGACTTCGCGGACGCGGCCGCACCATGGCTCCCACACCGGGTGCGCGCCCAGCGCGACGCCGCCCTCGCGCCGGACTCGCTCGACGGGGTGTACGCGCGCTGGGTCGACGAGCACGATCCGCCGCGCGGCCTCCGCGACGACGCCGCGACCGTCGCGCTGACCCAGGCGCACGACTTCGTGATGATCCTGCCCATGACGCGCCTCGCCGAGCGGCCCGTCGGCACGGCGGCGGCATTCCTCTACCGCTTCGCGTGGAAGGTCCCCGACGCGCTGCTCGACGCTCCGAACCAGGCGCTCGGATCGATCCACGCGCTCGAGCTGCCGTTCGTGTTCGGCACCCTCGATCTCGAGACCGCGGTCCCCGCCGGCGGGCGCGTCCTCGCTGATCCCGTTCAGGCGGACCGGGCCCGGCAGCTCGCCGACGCGATGATGCGTGCCTGGGTCGGGTTCGCGCGCACGGGTGACCCGGGTGGGCCGGCGTGGCCGCCGTACGAACCCGGGCGTCGACCGACGATGGTCTTCGCGAACGACGCCGCCGGGTCGTTGGTCGTCGGCGTCGTCGACGACCCCGACGGTGACCGGCGCCGGGCCTGGGCCGGTCACGAGTTCCCGCTGTTCCGGGGCGCGTGACACCCGGGCCCGCCGGCGCGGCGCGCCGACCGGTCGCTAGGGCTTCGTCGTCGTGGTCGTGGAGCTCGCGGCCTCGGCCTCGTTCAGCTTGCGCTGGATCATGGCGCCGGCGAAGGCGCGGACGGTCTTCTGCTTGCACCGCGGCGCGGCGTAGGCCGACACGCGGAACAGCGACTCGCTGGCCGCCGCGTCCTGCTGCTTGCTGATGGCCCTGACCCCTCCGTCGCGCATCTTCGAGAACGTCCACACGATGCGGTGGAAGTCCTTCGCGGCGCGCGCGGGCTGGCCGTGGTCGAGGGCCGCGAGCACCTGTCGACCCTCCCTCGACTTCAGCGCCGACGGCTTCGGCGCGTGCCGGAGGAAGCGCACGAGGTGGTCGAACGACGCGCACAGGTGCCGGTCGGCGGCGGTGGCCGACGGGTGACGGGCCGCGAGCCGGCTCGCACCGGCGTCCTCGGTCGTGAACGTGAACAGCACGGCGGCGAGGGTCGCCACCGTCAACAGGATCCCAGCCAGTCGACGCATGGTCGGTTCATCGGCACCGACCGGACGTTCCTCAAGGGGATCCGCCGGGGCCCGGGGACGAGAACGCGTTCTCGCGGGATGGCCTACAGTCCGGCCCGACGCCCGGGGGTCGTGACCCCCGGAGGCATCCGGAGGAGACATCGTGCACATCGGACTGACGCCCGAACAGCAGGCGCTGCGCGACGAGCTGCGCAGCTACTACGCGAACCTGCTCACCCCCGAGGTCGAGGACGAGCTCTCGCACAGCGAGGGGGTCGGCCCCGTGGCACGCGGCATCTGGAAGCAGATGGCGGCCGACGGCTGGGCCGGCATCGGCTGGCCGAAGGAGTACGGCGGCCAGGCCCGCAGCCAGATGGACCAGTTCATCTTCTTCGACGAGTCGATGCGCGCCGGCGCGCCGGTGCCGATGCTCACCATCAACTCGGTGGCGCCGACGATCATGCAGTACGGCTCGCAGGAGCAGAAGGACTTCTACCTGCCGAGGATCCTGAGCGGCGACATCCATTTCTGCATCGGGTACACCGAGCCCGACTCCGGCACCGACCTCGCCTCGCTGCGCACCCGCGCCGAGCGTGACGGCGACGAGTACGTCATCAACGGCCAGAAGATCTTCACGAGCCTCGCGACCGACGCCGACTACGTCTGGCTCGCCGTGCGCACCGACCCGAACGTGAAGAAGCACAAGGGCATCTCGATGATCATCGTCCCGACGGACACGCCCGGCTTCAAGGCCGAGCCGATCTCGAACATGGGGGGCTTCAACACCAACGCCACGTTCTACGAGGACGTGCGGGTCCCGGTCACGAACCTCGTCGGCGAGGAGAACCGGGGCTGGAACCTCATCACCAACCAGCTCAACCACGAGCGGGTCACGCTCTGTGCGAGCGGCATCGTCGAGCGCCAGCTCGAGGACGTCGTCGAGTGGGCGAAGCTCACGAAGCTCGCCGACGGCCGGCGCGTGATCGACCAGGAGTGGGTGCAGCTCAACCTCGCCCGCGTGCACGCCCGGCTCGACTACCTGCGCCTCGCCAACTGGAAGATCGCCGACGCCGCCACGCGCGGCGCACCGCTCGACCCCGCCGCCGCGTCGGCCATCAAGGTCTTCGGCACCGAGTTCTACCTGGAGGCGTTCCGCCTGCTGATGGAGGTCGTCGGCCCGGTCGCTCCGGTGAAGGGCGGCTCGCCCGAGGCGGTCATCCGCGGTCGCCTCGAGGCGCGCACGCGCAGCATGCACATCCTCACGTTCGGCGGTGGCACGAACGAGATGCAACGGGACCTGATCGCGGTGTTCGGCCTGGGCATGCCCGGGTCGCCGCGCTAGAGCCGGGGAGCACGGACACATGGACTTCACCCTCACCGAGGAGCAGGACGAGCTGCGCGGGCTCGCGCGCCAGATCCTGAGCGACCGGGGCGACCTCGGCGCGCTGCGCGGCTTCGACGAGAGCGCCGACTGGTTCGACCGCGACACGTACGCCGAGTTCGCGAAGGCGAACCTCCTCGGCGTCGCGGTCCCCGAGTCGGCCGGTGGGCTCGGCTTCGGGTTCCTCGAGCTGTGCCTGGTCCTGCAGGAGCAGGGCCGGGCCGTCGTGCCGATGCCGATCCTGCACTCGATCGTCACGTGCGCGGACGCGATCGTGCGCTACGGCTCCGAGGCCCAGCAGGCGCTCGTCGGTCGCCTGATCAGCGGCGAGGCCGTGTTCACCGCCGCGTTCAGCGAGATCGGCACCCCCTTCGACTCGCCGCAGACCACCGCCACGAAGCAGGGCGCCGAGTGGCGGCTCGATGGCACGAAGGTGGTCGTCCCGATGGCGCACCTCGCCGAACGGGTCCTCGTGCCCGCCCGCGTCGGTGACGACGTCGGCCTCTTCCTCGTCGACCCGCAGCAGCCCGCGGTGTCCCTCGAGCGCCAGGAGGTCATGGACCACGAGCCCGAGTTCGTGATGCACCTCGACGGCGCGCTCGTCGGGGACGACTTCCGCCTCGGGGACCCCGCCGGGGGCCGCGACGCGCTCCGGTCGATCCTCGAGCACGCCACGGTCGGCATCTGCGCGATCGTCGCCGGCGCGTGCCAGGAGGCGCTGCGGATCACCGCGGAGTACACCTGCGAGCGCAAGCAGTTCGACCGGGCGATCGGCACGTTCCAGGCCGTCGGTCAGCGCCTCGCCGACGCGTACATCGACACGCAGGCCATCGAGCTCACGATGCTGCAGGCCGCCACGGCGCTCGCGGCGGGCGAGGACGCGTCCAAGGAGGTCGCGTCCGCGAAGTTCTGGGCGTCCGAGGGCGGGAGCCGCGTCGTGCACGCCGCCCTCCACGTCCACGGCGGCATCTGCATCGATCTCGACTACCCGATCCACCGCTACTTCCAGTGGGTCAAGCGCCTCGAGTTCGCCCTCGGCTCGGAGACCGAGCAGCTGCGCAACCTCGGCCGCCTGATCGCCGCCTCCTGAGCCGCGGCTAGGGACGCACCGCCGCCCGGGTCCCGGGCACCGCGGCGGCGGCCGCCTCCACCGCCGCCGGCGCGCCGCTGACCACGAGGTACTCGACGTTGCGCAACCGGTTGGGGGTTCCCACCCGGCGGCCGTTCCGGTCGTGGACGCCGATCAGCGCACCGACGTAGCGCCGGGAGTCGAACGCCAGCACCTCGACCGCGCCCCGGGGCCGGCAGAGGGCGACCAGGTCGTCGAGCGCGATCCACGACTCGTCGTTGTACGAGAGGACCGTGACGGTCGCGTCGACACCCTCGATGCAACGGGCGAGCGCGTCGGGCATGAGGCGACGCCGGTTGAACACGCTCGTGGCGCTCCGGTCGCGCAGCTCGTCGCGCTTGCACGCGACGCCGTAGTGCACCGGCGCGTCCCACGCGACGATCGTCTCCCAGACGTGGTAGTTCGCCTCGTAGCGGTGCTGGTTGTACGGCGGGTCGAGGTACGCGAAGTCGAAGGCGCCGAGCTCGCCCGAGGCGACGAGCGCGCACGCGTCGGCGCGGACCGCGGTCCCCGGTCCCGGCAGGAGGTCGGGCCGGCGCAGCGCGAGCGCCTGGTGCGCGCGCGGCGCCCACTGCTTCAGGTACGCCATCTGCACGCCGGTGGTGGAGTCGACGCGGTCGGCGGCCTCGATGAGGCTCGTGAGCAGGACCGGGAAGTGGGGGTGGTCCCGGCGGGCCTCGATCGCCTCGCGGATCGCGTCGATACGGGCCCCGTTCTCGGGCCGGAAGTAGCGCGCCTGGCGGCAGAACACGTCGGTCACGTAGCCGTCGCGCGGTGGCAGCGCGTCGAGCGCGGCCAGCTCCCCGTCGAGCGTCTCGAGGTCGATGCGCTCGGCGGCGGTCGCGATGGCGCTCTCGGCGAAGACCGCCGCGTACCGGGCGCGGTCGACCGCGGTGACGTGCCCACCCCGGCGCTTGAGCTCCTGGGCCACGCGCGTGGTGCCCGTGAACAGATCGAGCGCGCGGCCGCCGCCCGTCGCGGTGAACATCGCGCCGATCACGTCGACGAGCCGGCGCTTGGAGCCCAGGTACTTGATCGGCACGCGGCGGCGACGGTAACCGGCGCAACGCCCCGACCGACGGTACCGGCCGCCGCTAGCGTGCGCCGCCGTGACCGAGACGACTCCCGGGACCGACGGCCAGTGGTGGGTCGGGGAGGTCCTGTACCAGATCTACCCGCGCTCCTATCAGGACACCGACGGCGACGGCGTCGGCGATCTCCGTGGGATCACCGACCGCCTCGACCATCTGGCGTGGCTCGGGATCCGCGCGATCTGGCTGAGCCCGGTCACCGTGTCGCCGAACGCGGACTTCGGTTACGACGTCGCCGACTATTACGACGTCGACCCGAGCCTCGGCACGCTCGCGGACCTCGACGAGCTGATCGCCGCCGCGGCCGCGCGCGGCATCGGGGTGCTGATGGACCTCGTGCCCAACCACACGAGCGACCGGCACCCGTGGTTCGTCGGCGCGCGCGGCTCCGTCGACGATCCGCACCGGGCCTGGTACGTGTGGGCCGACCCCGCCCCCGACGGCGGGCCGCCGAACAACTGGGTCAGCACCTTCGGCGGCTCGGCGTGGGAGCTCGACGAGGCGAGCCGTCAGTACTTCCTCCACAACTTCCTCGACTCCCAGCCCGATCTCGACTGGTGGAACGAGGAGGTGCGGGCCGAGTTCGACCGCATCCTTCGGTTCTGGTTCGACCGCGGCGTCTCGGGGTTCCGCATCGACGTCGCGCACATGGTCGTCAAGGACCGCGAGCTGCGCGACAACCCGCCCGCCGTCGACAGCGACCCCCTGATGGACCAGATCCGCGGCCAGCGCCAGGAGTTCAACTCGTGCCGGCCCGAGACCCACGACGTGCACCGGCGCTGGCGGGCGGTCGCCGATTCCTACGACCCGCCGCGCCTGCTCGTGGGCGAGACGTTCGTCGAGCGGCTCGAGGACCTGTTCCCGTTCACCGACGGCACGCAGCTGCACCTGGATTTCAACATCCCGTTCGCGCACACCTCGTTCAGCGCGTCCGCGCTCCGTGACGCGATCGCGACGACCGAGGCGGCGATGGCCCCGGTGGTCCCGGTGTGGACCGGCAGCAACCACGACATCTCGCGGTTCCCGTCGCGCTGGGCCGGTGACGACCCGGGGCTCGCGCGCGTCGCGCTGATGATGCTGCTCACACTGCGGGGCACGGTGTTCCTGTACCAGGGTGACGAGATCGGCATGACCGACGTCGACATCCCCCGCGACGAGCTCGTCGACCCGGTCGGCATCCGCTTCCACCCGTACGCGGGCCGGGACCCGGTCCGGACGCCGATGCAGTGGGAGGACGTCGACGGCGCCGGCTTCACCCCGGCCGGGGTGCCGCCCTGGCTGCGCTTCGGCGACCTGACCTGCAACGTCGTCGACCAGCACGCCGACCCGACCTCGTTCCTGCACCTCACCCACGACCTGATCGCGCTCAGGGTCGCGACACCCGACCTGCGCACCGGCCTCTGGCGCGCGGTGGACGCACCGGCCGACGTCCTCGCGTACACGCGCGGCGACGGTCACCTCGTCGCGCTCAACCTGGGCGACGCGTCCGCGACCGTCGGGACCGGTCCGGGATCGGTCGTGATCGGCACCGACCGGGCCCGGGACGGCGAGGTCGTGGCCGACGGGCTGGCGCTCCCCGGCCGCTCCGGGGTGGTCCTCCGCCGTTCCTGACGCGGGGCCGATCCCGGCTCCCGCGGTCCGGTCGTCAGGCGGCGTGGGCGCCGGTCCAGGCGAGCAGGTCGTCGACCGGCCAGGTGTTGACGATCCGGTCCGGACCGATGCCGGTCTCGGCCACCCGCGCGCAGCCGTAGCCGTGCCACGCGAGCTGGCCGCGCGCGTGCGCGTCGGTGTCGATCGACACCTTGACCCCCATGTCGTCGACCATCGCGAGCATCCGGCGCGGCGGATCGAGCCGCTCGGGGCGGCAGTTGACCTCGACCGCCTTGTCGAGCTCGCGGCACGCCGCGAACACGAGCTCGGAGTCGAACGTCGACTCCTTGCGCCCCCGGCCCTTGATGAGCCGGCCGGTGCAGTGCCCGAGGATGTCCATGTGCGGGTTCGCGATCGCGGTGATCATCCGGACCGTCATGGGCTTCTCGTCCATCCGCAGCGCGGAGTGCACGCTCGCGACCACGACGTCGAGGCGCGCGAGCAGCTCCTCCTCCTGGTCGAGCCGGCCGTCGTCGAGGATGTCGACCTCGATGCCGGTGAGGATGCGGAACGGGGCGAGCTCCTCGTTCAGCCGGTCGATGAGATCGAGCTGCTCGCGCAGGCGCTCCGGCTCGAGGCCGCGGGCGATCGTGAGCTGCGGGGAGTGGTCCGTGACCGCGAGGTACTCGTGACCGAGCTCCATCGCGGTGCGGGCCATCGCCTCGATCTCGGCGCCGCCGTCGGACCACTTGGTGTGGAGGTGGAGGTCGCCGCGGAGCCACGACCGGACCTCGTCGCCGCCTTCGGCCTCCGTGGTGCCGGAGTCCTGCTCGAGCCGCTCGAGGTAGCTGGGGACCCCGCCGGCGAGCGACTCCTCGATCACCCGCGCGGTGGTGTCGCCGATGCCGCTCAGCTCCCGGAGCCCGTTCCGGGCCGCGAGGTCCGCGATCGTCGGCTCGGGCGTGGTGGCGACGACGTCGGCCGCCCGCCGGAACGCCTCCACCTTGTAGCGGGGGTCGCCGCGGACCTCGAGGAGGTACGCGATGCGCTCGAGCGCGAGGAGCGGTTCCATCACCGGCCACCGTACCCGCCGCCCCGGAGCGTCACGGAGGGTGATCCGGCGCCCGGCGACCCCCGGGGCGGCCGGGCCCGGTGCGCACCGGCCGGGAGGGGAGGAGCCGACCGCTACCCTCCGCACATGACCGAGCACCCGGATGTCGTCAGCGTCGAGCGGGTCATCCCCGCGCCCCCCGAGCGGATCTTCGCCCTCCTGGCGGACCCGTCGCAGCACCACACCTTCGACGGATCGGGCACGGTCCGCGAGGCGAAGGACGTGCCCACCGACCCGTTGCGCCTCGGGTCGAAGTTCGGGATGCACATGAAGCTCGGGTTCCCGTACTCGATGGTCAACACGGTCGTGGAGTTCGAGCCGGACCGGCGCATCGCCTGGCAGACCCGTCCGCCGGGGGTCTTCGCCCGGCTGTTCGGTGGCCGCATCTGGCGCTACGAGCTCGAGCCGCGCGACGGCGGCACCCTCGTGCGCGAGTCGTGGGACATCCGCGAGGAGAAGCCGAGCCCGGCGATGGTGCGACGGGCCGACAAGCACACGGCGAAGAACATGGAGCAGACCCTCGCCCGGATCGAGCAGGTCGTCGCCGGCTGAGCGGCGCAGGACTCCGGGACCGACGTGCGGCGCATCTACGCGTGCCGGCTGGAGCTCGACGACGATGACGGTCGCGAGCACCTGACGGCGCGCGCGCTGACCAAGCGCTGGGTCGGCTCCCACTACGGCGGGTGGCCCGCCGACGCGCCCGCCGACTGGTCGCCCGCGTCGGACACGCGGATCCGCTGGCGTGCGTCGGAGCACGAGGGCGCCACCGCGTTCGAGCTGACGTGGACGCGACCGCACCGGGCCGACGCGTCGCTGTGGCGATCGACGCTCGTGCAGATCGTGTCGACGCCCGACGGCGCGGCGCGCGCCGTCCTCTCGGAGCGGCTCGAGTCCCACGACACCAAGGTGCGGGGCGGTCCGCCCGACGACGCCGAGGCGCCGGCCCTCGCGCGTGAGCTCGTGACCCGCGTGCGCTGCTTCGACGCCGCCTGGCCGGTCCGGGCCGAGCCGGTCCCCATGACCGCGGACCGGGCGCTCGAGCTCGACGCCTTCGTCGGGGCGGGGCGCCGGCTGCCCGTGGTGCTCGTCGCGGCCGACCGCAGCGGGCGGATCACCGCCGACGCAGCCGGTCTCGCCGTGGGGCTCGCGGGGCTCGCCCACGTCGTCACCCTGGTCGACGCCGCGGCGGTCGCCGCCGTCACGCGCGAGCTCGGCGCGGGACGGGCGGTGGAACCCGGCGGGGTGCGGCTCCTGTGGCCGGAGTGGCGGTCCACCGATCCGCCGGACCGGCACCCGCAGTGGCGGGCCGAGGAGGTCGCAGGTCCCGACGGGCCCCGCCCGCGCCTCGCGGCCGCGGTGCGCGTGCTCGTCACCGCGGCCGCCACCTTGCGCGTCGACGACGACCCGTTCGCGTCGGAGCTCGCGCGGGCGGAGAGCGTCGCCGACCTCGCGCAGCGCCGCGCCGAGCTCGCCCGCCGGCAGCGGGCCGCCCAGGCCGACCAGGCCGCGGCGCACGATCTCGTCGATGAGTACCAGCGTGAGCTGACGCGCGCGGACGAGGAGGCGTTCCGCCTCGAGGCCGCGCTCGAGCGGGAGCGGGAGCTGCGGCTGCGCGCCGAGCACGCCTACCTGCGCCTCGCGACCCGGCCCGAGGACGAGTCCGACTCCCCCGAGGTGCACACGCTGCTCGACGCGGTCGTGCTCGCCCGGCACCGGCTCGACCACCTCGTGATCCTGCCGGAAGCGGAACGCTCGGCGCGCGGGTGGCAGTACGACCGGGCCGACCTGGTGTGGGCCGACCTCGTGAAGCTCGACTCGGTCGCGGCCGACTGGGCCGCCGGGCGCCTCGGCGAGGACCTGAGCGCCGCGGCCCGCGCCCGCGGGCTCGACTGGGCGCGCGACATCTCCGAGAACGCACGCCAGAAGTTCGCGTCGGACTACCAGCGTCGCTACGACGGCCGCCCGGTGATGCTCGGACCCCACCTGCGCCGGTCCGGTCGCCAGATCCTGCGCATCTACTGCTACCTCGACCGGCCGCGGCACCGGATCGTGGTCGGTCACGTGGGCGGGCACCTGGGCGACGGCACCGTCTGACCGGTGTCCACGCCGGGACGCGGGGCGCCGATCCGTATACTCGGACCCCACTCGGAGGGATGACTGAGCGGCCGAAAGTGCTCGCCTGCTAAGCGAGTAGGGGGTGTCAAGCCCCCTCGAGGGTTCAAATCCCTCTCCCTCCGCCAATCGAATCGGACCCGGCCCCGGCCGGCCGACCGAGAGACCTCGAGGCACCGGATGGCCAGTGATGCGGAGATCCGGGCGCAGCTCCACGAGTTCGGCGCGGCGACCCTCGGCGAATCGGGGGCGCGGACCATGGCGCCACGGGTCGCGCCCGCGTGGCCCGGCGCGGCCGTGGCGGCGCCGGCGTTCCCGGTGCGCTGCACCCCGGGGGACAACCTCGCAATCCACGTCGCGGTCGCCGAGGCCCCGGCGGGTCACTGCCTCGTGGTCGACGTGGGCGACCGCGCCGACTTCGGGTACTGGGGTGAGGTGCTCACCACGGCCGCGCAGGGTCGGGGCCTCGCCGGTCTCGTGATCGACGGCGGTGTCCGCGACATCCTCGCCATCGAGACGCGGGCGTTCCCGGTCTTCGCGGCGACGATCGCACTGCGGGGCGCGACCAAGGACCGGCCCGGTGCGGTCGGCGTACCCGTCGAGTGCGGCGGCGCGACGGTCGCGCCCGGTGACTGGGTCGTCGGTGACGCCGACGGCGTGGCCGTCGTGCCGGGCGGCGGGCTGGACGCGGCGATCGAGGCCGCCGCCGCCCGGATGCGCAAGGAGGCCGTGATGTTCGAGCAGCTGGCGTCGGGCACGACCACCACGATCGACCTGCTCGGGCTCGACGCGTCCGGCGTGCAACGCGGCGAGCGGGCCTGACGCCCGTGCGCAGCTTCGCGTCCGACAACGCCGCCGGCGTCCACCCGCAGGTGATGGACGCGCTGGCCGCCGCGAACCGCGACCACGCGCTGGCCTACGGGGACGACCCGTGGACGGAACGGGCCACCGCGCGCTTCCGCGACCTCTTCGGTGCGCCGGTCGAGGTGTGCTTCGTGTGGGGCGGCACCGGCGCGAACGTCGTGTCGCTGCAATCGCTGGTGGATCCCTGGAGCGCGGTCGTGTGCACGGCGAACGCGCACATCGCGGTCGACGAGTGCGGGGCGCCCGAGCGCATCACCGGCGCCAAGCTGCTCACGTTCCCCGTCGCGGACGGCAAGCTCGACCCCGGGCATCTCGTCGCCGCCCAGGCCGGGCGCGGGGACGAGCACCACGCCCAGGCGACGGTCGTCTCGATCACCGAGGCGACCGAGTGCGGGACGCTCTACACCCCCGACGAGATCCGCGCGCTGTGCGACACCGCGCACGGCCACGGCATGCGCGTGCACCTCGACGGCGCGCGCATCGCGAACGCCGTGGCCGCGCTCGGCTGCGACGTGCGGGATCTCACGATCGACGCCGGCGTCGACGTCGTGAGCTTCGGTGGGACCAAGAACGGGATGATGTACGGCGAGGCGGTCGTGTTCTGCGACCCCGCGCTCGGCCGCAACGCGAAGTTCATCCGCAAGCAGTCCACCCAGCTGCCGTCGAAGATGCGCTTCGTCTCCGCGCAGTTCGAGGCGCTCCTGAGCGACGACCTGTGGCTCGCCAACGCCGCGCACGCGAACGCAATGGCGGTGCGCCTGGCGGACGGGACGCGTGACATCCCTGGCGTGGTGCTGAGCCGGGAGCCCGAGGTCAACAGCGTCTTCGTGCGCCTTCCGCACGACGCGATCCCGGCGCTGCAGGCCCGCACCTTCTTCTGGACGTGGGACGAGACGGTCGACGAGGTGCGCTGGATGACCGCCTACGACACCACCGAGGCCGACGTCGACGCGTTCGCGGCGACGGTGCGCGAGGTGCTCGGCGGCTAGCGCACCACGTTCGGTGGCGTGTCACCGGCGAGCACCGCGACCGCGCCCGAGCAGGCGAGCCGGGCCATCCGGGTGCGCGTCGCGACCGACGCCGAGCCCACGTGGGGGAGCAGCACCGTGCGCGGTGCGGTGAGCAGGTCGGGGTGGACCTCGGGCTCGCGCTCGAACACGTCGATGCCCGCCGCGAACAGTCGCCCGTCGTGAAGCGCGGCGGCGAGCGCGGCCTCGTCGACCACCGGACCGCGTGCGGTGTTGACCAGGACGGCCGTGGGCTTCATCGCCGCGAGCTCGGGGGCGCCGATGAGCCCGCGCGTCGCGTCGGTGAGGGGCACGTGCAGTGACACGACGTCCGCGTCGCGCAGGAGCCGGGAGAGGTCGCCGACCCACCCCGTCTCACCGGTGTCGGTCCGCGTGTGGTGCAGCACGCTCATGCCGAAGCCCGTCGCGCGCCGCGCGACCGCCCGGCCGATGCGCCCGTAGCCCACGAGGCCGAGCGTGGCGCCGTGCACGTCCTGGCCGAGGTACTGGTTGACGCCCCATCCGGCCCATCGTCCGGACCGCAGGTCGTCCTCGGCGTCGTGGGCGAGACGCGCGGCGGCGAGCACGAGCAGGAACGCGAGGTCGGCGGTGGTCTCGTCGAGCACGCCGGGGGTGTTGCACACCGTGATCCCGCGCGCGTGGGCGGCCGGGACGTCGACGTTGTCGTAACCCACCGCCACGTTGGCGACGACGCGCAGGCGGTCGCCGGCCTCGAGCACCGCCGCGTCGATGCGGTCGGTCAGCAGGCACACGATGGCGTCGACGTCGCGCGCCGCGTCCCGCAGCTCCTCGGGTGCGAACGGGGTGTCGTCGGCGCGGGCGACGATCTCGTGCCCGGCCGCGACGAGGGGGTCGGTGCCACCGTCGGGGAGCCGACGGGTGACGAGGACGCGTGCCATCAGTGGTTCGTGTAGTCGACCGGCCCGGCGTCGGCGACGCCGACCGCGAAGCAGAAGCAGTGGATCGGGGCGTGGTCGCTGACCGGCCGGAGGCTGTGCACCGCGTTCGGCGGGATGTGCACGAGGTCGCCCTGGGCGATCTCGCGCTCCTCGTCCCCGATGGTCATGATCCCCCGGCCCGCGGTCACGTAATAGAACTCGTGCGTGGGGTGCCGGTGCGGGTCGACGAGGCCGCCGCCGGCCACCTCGAACTCGCTCACGAGCTCCAGGTGGCCGCCCGCCGTGATCTCGTGCATCTCCCGCGGGCTGACGAGCCACCAGACCGGGACGGTCCCGTTGTGCTCGACGACGGGTGCGACGTCGGTGATGGAGCGCACGTCCATGCCTGACCCCCGGGTGAACGCGACGGGCGGGTGGGCCCGTACACTCGGGCGCTTCGGGCAGCGTAGATCAACAGGATCGGGAGCACATCGAGTGGCGAGCGAGCGCCGGATGCTGACCGCAGGGATGCTGACCGCCGCGGAGTGGGCGCCCTTCGGGTGGCTCCCGGTCGCCGACACCGATCCCGCGGACGCCGGGTTCACCTACGAGTTCGCCTGGGGCGACCCGCACGTCAACGTGATCAGCCACGCGCCGGACGAGATCGAGCACACCGCCGGTGGGCTCGTCTGCGACCGCTTCTACCGGCACGACACCCACACCCAGGTGCTCCTGCCGCTCGACGTGCCGTCGGTCGTCGCGGTCGCGCCGGCCGGAGTGGAGTTCACCACGCCCGCCGATCTCGACACCGTGCGCGCCTTCGCGCTGCGCCCGCTCGAGGGGTTCGCGCTGTACCGCGGGACGTGGCACTGGGGTCCGTTCCCCACGGGAGACCGGCCGGTGCACCTCTGGAACGTGCAGGGCCGGCGCTACGCGGAGGACAACCGCTGCGCCGAGCTCCCGGCGCAGCTGCACACGACGCTCGAGATCACCGCGTGATGCACCGGCTCCGAGCCCGGCCCCGCTCCTCGCGCGCCCGCGCCGTCACCACCGGCGCCGTCCTCGCCACGCTCGTGCTCCTGGTGGCGTCCCCTGCGTTCGCCGCGTTCGTCATCGGCACGGTCGAGGCCTCGCTGTCCGCGGCGCAGGCGATCGTGCTCGGCCTCGTCGAGGGCGTCACCGAGTACCTGCCCATCTCGTCGACCGGTCACCTCCTCGTCACCGCCCGCATCCTCGGGCTCCCCGACTCCGGCCGGGCCGGCGACGCGATGAAGTCGTACGAGATCGCGATCCAGTCGGGTGCGATCCTCGCGGTGCTCGGGCTCTACCGCCACCGGTTCGCGACGATGATCGAAGGGGTCACCGGGCGCAGCGAGCAGGGCAAGCGCCTGCTGATCGCGCTCGTCGTCGCGTTCGTCCCCGCCGCGATCATCGGGCTCATCGGCGAGAAGGTCATCAAGGACTACCTCTTCGGCGTCGGCCCCGTGGTCGGCGCATGGATCGTCGGCGGCGTCCTCCTGCTCCTCCTCGTCCGCAACGGCGTGCTCGACCGCCACGAGGGCCGGACGCTCGAAGGGCTCACGAACCGCGACGCGCTGATCATCGGCTGCGCCCAGGTGGTGGCGATGTGGCCCGGGACCAGCCGGTCGATGGTCACGATCGTGGCCGCGCTGCTCATCGGCTTCTCGATGGCCGCCGCCATCGAGTTCTCGTTCCTGCTCGGGGTGCTCACCCTCGGTGCCGCCACCGCCTACTCGGTCGTGAAGGACGGGAAGCTGATGGTCGACACGTTCGGCCTCCTCACCCCGATCATCGGGTTCCTGGTCGCGCTGGTCGCGGCGTGGATCACCGTCCGGTGGATGGTCACGTACCTCCAGCGGCACAGCCTCGCCATCTTCGGCTGGTACCGCCTCGGCGTCGCGGCGCTCGTGATCGTCCTGCTCGCCACCAACGCCATCTGAGACGGAGACTCCACGGATGGAGCGCACCGACGTCGTGATCGCGGGGGTGAACAAGGCGGGCACGACCTCGCTGTACGTCTCGCTCGCGGAGCACCCGGACGTGGCGCCGTCGGCGATCAAGGAGACGCAGTTCTTCCTCCCGGCCCGCTACGGCGCACCGCCGCGGCCGCCCCAGCAGTGGGAGGACTACTTCCCGTCGCGCGCACCGGTGCGGCTCGAGGCCACCCCCTCGTACTTCTACGGAGGGACCGCGGTCGCCGCGCAGATGCGGGCCGTGCTGACGAACCCGCACATCGTGCTGGTGCTGCGGGAGCCGGTGGCGCGGGCGATCTCGTTCTTCGAGTACCAGAAGGTCCGCCTGCGCTTCCCCGAGGCCATGACCATCGAGGAGTACCTCGCCGAGGCCGATGCGCTCGGTGACGACGTGGGCCGCACGCCCGAGACCGAGCGCTTCATGGCGGTGCGGGGCGGAGAGTACGCACGCTGGCTGCCCGAGTGGTGGGACGTCCTCGGCCGCGACGCCGTGCGCATCGAGTGGTTCGAGGCGATGACCACCGACGGCGCGGCCGTCGTCCGCGATCTCGCGGGGTGGATCGGCCTGGATCCCGCCGGGCTCGCGTCCGAGCTGTCGTCGGAGAACCGCACGACCACGTTCCGGAACGCCGGGCTGCAGCGGGTCGCGCTCCGGTTCAACGACTCCTCCGAGCGACTGCTGCGGCGGGTGCCCGGCGTGAAGCGCGGCCTCCGCTCGCTGTACTACCGACTGAACGGTGGGGGCGCGCCGAGTCCCGAGGTGCCGGACGCGGTCCGGGCGCAGCTGGCGGAGCGGTTCGCCGAGCCGAACGCACGGCTCGCCGCGCTGCTCGACGACGGCGGCCTCGCGCGTCCGGCCTGGCTCGCCTGAGCGGTCACTCCTCGAACGCGAGGTCCGAGTCCTCCGGCAGCGGGGCGGGCTCCTCGCCGCGTCGCTGCTCCTGCGTGCGCAGCGCCCGGAGGCTGGAGCGGGACCGGCGCCAGACGAACAGGTACACGGCACCGCCGACGACGCCGACCACGACGAGGAACAGCAGGTTGTCGAGCCGGCCCTTCGGCGCGATCTCCTCGTAGGCGACCCAGGCGACGAGCGCGAGCAGCCCGGACACGAGCGTCGACGGGATCAGCGCGCGCGGGAAGATGGGATGACCCACGCGCCGGCGGATGATCGCGGCGAGCACGAGGGCGCCGGCCGTGTAGGCGAGCGTGTGGCCGATGCCGATCGCCGCGGCCACCGCGGTCCCGTGAACCGAGAGCCCGACCGCGATCATCACCGCGGCGCCGAAGACGGCGGTGACGATCGCCGTGAACGCCGGCGTGCGGCTGTCGTCGAGCGCGTACATGGCGCGTGCGAAGAGGAGGAACGCGCTGTAGGGGTACAGGCCGAGCGCGAGCGACGCGAGCGCGGCCGCGAGCAGTGGCGCGCCGCCCTTGCTCTGGCCCGCGGCGATCACCTCCATGGCGGGCAGTGCGAGCGCGACCGCCGCCGCCGAGACGGGGACGACCAGCACCGCCATGTTGTCCAGGGCCCAGCGCAGCTGGACCGCGAACCGGCCGAGGTCCCCGCGCTGCGCGTCGCGACTCAGTTCCGGGAGGATCGTGGTGTGCACCGGCTCGGCGAGGATGCCGTACGGCGCCATGATCGCGACGAAGGCGAACTGGTACGCGACGACACCGCCCTCCACCTGGTTGCCGATGGCGATCGCGGCGCCGAGCAGGATCCCGATCCCGCCGTGCTGGAGGATCGCCCACGTCGACAGGCTGAGGAGCCGCTTCAGCTCGGCGTCGGGTCGGCGGAGGCGGGGCCGGAGCCGGAACCCCGTCCGGTGCAGCGCGATCGTCGGCACCGCGATGAAGCCCAGCACCCCGAGCATCCCGCCCATCGCGAGCACGAACCGCTCGGTGCCGGTGAGGTCGAGGCTCGGGTGCGGGCCGGTGAGGGCCCGGAACACGACCAGCGCGCCGACGACGGCGACGGTGTTCGCGATCGGCGCCATCGCGAACGCGACGAACCGGCGCTTGGCGAACAGGACCGCGGTGGAGACGGTGCCGACCGCGTAGAGCAGCACCTGGAAGACGAAGAAGCGGGTGAGGTAGGTCGCGAGCGACTGCTGGTCGGCCTGCAGGTGCGGCGGCGCGCCGCTCGCGATGACCCGTGCGATCTGCGGCGCGAACGCGAACCCGACGAGCGCGACGACCCCGAGCGCGGCGAGCGCCAGCCCGAGCACCCCGGCCGCGAGGTGCTCCGCGCCGGCCTCGTCGCCCTGCTCGAGGTACCTCACGAAGGTGGGGACCAGCACCGCCGACAGTGCGCCCGCCGCCAACAGCTCGAAGAGCACGTTCGAGACCGCGCTCGACGACTGGTACGTGTTGCCGAGGTAGGTGGTGCCGAGGATCGTCGCGATGGCCCAGATGCGGACGAAGCCGATCCCCCGGGAGGCCGCGGTGGCGGCGCCCATGATCGTGGCCGCGCGCGTCGGCGGCTTCGGGGCGTCGGTCACGGGGCCCATCGTCGCACGGGGCGCGGGACGGAACGGGACGCCCTCCGCGCCCGACCGGTTGCCTACGCTCGGGTGCGTGCGCACCGACGAGCCGTCCCGTACCGCCCAGGGCGTCGCCGTGATGCGATCTTTGCTCGACCGGCCCCCGTGGCCGACGGGTGACGCCGCCGCGGACGACCGCATGACGCACGAGCTGATCGGCGGTCCCGTGGCCGAGGACGACGCCCGCAACGTCCGGGCCACCGGCCGCCTCTTCGCGTGGGTGGAGGCGCGCACCGCGTTCTTCGACGGGCTGCTCACCGCTGCGCTCGGCGACGGGATCGACCAGGTCGTGACGCTCGGCGCGGGCTACGACGGGCGCGCGGTCCGCTACCGGACGCCGGGAGTGACGTTCTTCGAGGTCGACCACCCGGCGACCCAGGCCGACAAGCGGACCCGCTACTCGGCCGCCGACGCGTCCACGGAGGGCATCACCTTCGTGAGCGACGACTTCACCCGCGACGGTCTCGGCGACGCGCTCGCGCGCGCGGGCCACGACGCCGCGCGTCCGTCGCTGTTCATGTGTGAAGGGGTGCTGCGCTACCTGCCGGAGGACGCGTGGCGCGGATTGCTGGCGACCGCCGCGCTCCGGGCCGCGCCTCGGAGCCGGCTCGGGACGACCATCTCGACGCGCGAGGGCGAGCCGAGCGACGCGGACCGGGAGATGAGCGAGCGGCTCGCCGCGGCGGGGGAGGCGGTCCTCACCGTGCCGCCGCGTGCGACCGCGTTGGCGTGGCTCACCGCCGCGGGCTGGACCATGGAGTCGGTCGACGATCCGTTGGCCCCCTGGGCCGGTACCGCCGGGCACGGCGGCCTGCTGGTCGAGGCGTCCCGTGGTCCGACCCGGGCCGTCGACGCGCCGATCCCGTAGACTCGCTCGTCCCAGCGCTCGTAGCTCAACGGATAGAGCATCTGACTACGGATCAGAAGGTTGGGGGTTCGAATCCCTCCGAGCGCGCTGAGAAGTCCTGGTCAGGGCGGTGCATCCGCACCTGACCAGTCGACTTCGGGGCCTGCTTGCTAACGGTTGCTAACAACCGGGTCCGCAGCGGCTCGTCTCGTCAGTCGTTCGCAGTGCGCATAGCGCACGGAGAGCGACATGCGAGGCAGCGTGGTGAAGCGAGGGCGGACGTGGTCCTACGTCCTGGACGTGGGACGCGATCCGGTGACGGGCCGACGCCGCCAGCGGTGGCGCGGCGGCTTCACGACGAAGGCCGCGGCGGAGCAAGAGCTCGCGCGACAGATCGGCGGCACAGACGGCCGGAACAGTGTCGAGGACAGCGCACTACGCGTCGACGCGTACCTCGACCAGTGGTTCGAAGGAGTGCGGCCGGCGCTGCGACCGTCGACGGCGAAGAGCTACGGCGAGATCGTCCGCTGGTATTTGCGCCCCCGTCTCGGTGCTGTCCGCCTGTGCGACCTCAACGCGATCCAGGTGCGCGCGCTCTACGCGGACCTGTCACGCGCCGGGTCGGTGCGGACGGGTGGCCCGCTCGCGCCGGCGACGATCGCAGCGGTGCACCGCGTGTTGCGGAAGGCGTGCAACGACGCGGTCGATGCCGGGCTGCTCGCGCGCAGTCCGCTCGTCGGCGTGCGTCCACCGCGGCGCGAGCCACCCGAGATCCAGACGTGGACAGCGGTCGAGGCGCAGTCGTTCCTGGCTTCGGTAAGGCCTGACCGTCTGTTCGCGCTCTGGGCGCTGGTGCTCGCAACAGGCCTGCGCCGCGGCGAGGTCGCCGGCCTGAAGTGGGACGACATCGACTTCGACGGTCGCGTGCTTGCGGTCCGCCGCAGTCGAGTCAGCGTTGGCTACGAGGTGCACGAGGGCGAACCGAAGACGCGATCCGGTCGCCGCACGGTGGGTCTCGACGATCGGGTTGTTGATGTGCTGTCCGCTCACCGCCGTCGCCAGCTCGAGGAGCGGCTCGCGTGGGGCGAGGCCTGGACCAACACCCGCTACGTGTTCACCGCCGAGGACGGGCACCCGCTGCATCCGGAGCGGATCAAGGTCATGTTCGGCGAGCTCGTCGCCGAAGCCGGCGTGCGGCGCATCCGGTTCCACGACCTGCGGCATACGTCGGCGACCCTGGCGCTCGCGGCCGGTATCCACCCGAAGGTCGTGAGCGAGCGGCTCGGGCACAGCTCGATCGCGATCACGCTCGACCTCTACAGCCACGTGACGCCGAGTCTCCAAGCTGAGGCCGCTGAGAAGCTCGGAGGAGTCCTCTTCGGCGACGGGTGAGCTCGGCTCAGCCGAGCAGCGCCTCGATCGCTCGTACGGGCACCACGATGCGTCTCCCGAGGCGCAGGCTCGGCAGGTCGCCGCGTGCGATCAGCTCATACGCGTGCGCACGTGAGATGCCGAGACGACGTGCCGTCTCGTCGACCGACCACACAAGCCGGGCAAGTCCTGCGTTCTCGTCGTGGCTTCGTCCGTGCAGTTCGCTCTTGTCCATGAGCCGGCTATGCGCGTCGGGACCGCCGGACGAGACGCGCACAGCCCGCATTGAAGTTCCACGCAGTTGCATCCGCGAATCGAGCAGCCTTCGCGCGACTCGTGAAGCGATCTTCGACGCTGTCTATCGGTCTGTCACAGACCGTGTCCGAATTGACCGTTCCAATGAGTGCACAGACTTGCCACTTCCGCAATGCGGAAGCGGCCGTCGACCATCGCAGCGAGACCGGTGTCCCCGGTGGCGCCCAGGAGACCCGCGACCGCTTCATGCGCTTGAGCAAGGGCTGCAGGCCCCTACCGTCGTGGCATGAACGATGAGGGTCCCGTCGTAGCCGATACGTGGGTGACCAGCCGTGAGGCGGTGCTCGCGTTCGAATCGCTCTGTACAAGACATCGCTGGGTCTTCACCGAGACGCCGGACCAATCGGACTTCGGGAAGGACGGGTACCTCGATCTATCTCACGAGGGCCGGCTCACTGGTCAGTGCATCGCGATCCAGCTCAAGGGTGGGTCCAGCTTTCGACGCTCCGAGGGATTCACGATCCCGGCCGATGGCAGGAGACGCCACCTGTGGATGGAATCCACGATCCCCGTCTTTGGAATCGTCTGGGATCCTGACGACAGCGGTTTGTACTGGCTCGATCTCACTACCGCGCTTCGTGCAGACGGCCTCGAAGTCGCGCTTCGAGTTCCGCGGTCAAATCGTCTTGACGATGACGTGGGTTCGTTCGCAGAGGCGATCTGGCGCTCGACAACTGGTACACCGGTCGCCGCTGCGTTCGGTTCGGACGATGAGGAACTCCAGGATGCAGCGGTCTACGACTGCTGGGGCCTCGGGCGGCGCGATCTCAGATACCTGGTGCTGCTCCGTCGCGTCATGTTCGGCCTTCAGCCCGCACCCCTCGATCGTGCGATCTTCGTGCTCAACAGTTGCTCGCTCAATATGGACAACCTGCTCGACCCGACGTGGATGAGCACGTCTGACCGCACAGAGGTACGCAGCTACTTCCGCTGGACCACGGACGAGGCAGTGGCACTGTTGGATCGGGTGCAAGATGAAGACGGATTCGAACGTGGATCGTTCTCGTCGTGTATCTACTGGCTCATCGTCGGTCCCGAACCTCGGGGTGACCACTTCGTGGAACTGGCTGAAGCTGCGACGCTTCGAGCCGCGAGCGTTGGACGACTGCATGCCGCAGCGTGGGGTCTAGTGCTGCGCGTCTACTGGGCCGGCGACGAGGGTCGAGCAGTGTTTGATCGTTTGGTGAGTAAGGCACCTCAACTCGGCCGAACAGAGATCGCACAGACAGTAGATAGCGACTTGAGCACCTGGGGTCGTATTGAGCTATAGCCGGCACAGTCGGAGGGCGCGGAAATCGCAACGCCGTTCGGTCGTGTGCGCCTGGCTGATACACGCTGCGAACACGAGCGGTGGCGACCTCCGGCTACATGGAATCCGATTGCGAGGCACATGGGCTGACGGCTAACAGTGGCCGATGCCTCCTCGTGATCTTGGTGAGCTGTTTCGGCAGGTCGCCTCGGGCAGCCGAGACCACGTCGAGGAGTACCTCGCAGCGCTTGGGCAGGTCCCTGCGTCGCTCAGCGATCTCAGCGATGCGTTCACGCTCGCGAGTCCACTGCAGGCGCCGGCCGGAGAACGTTCGTTTCTCGATTACGTCGGCGTCTACGTGACTGCGCGCGAGTACCTCGTTGCCGAAGAGGCACCCGAGGAGGAAATCGGGAAGCTTGCGGAGAAGTTCGCTGGCGGATCCACAGCGATGACACTGCTTACACACCTAGCGCTGTTGAACACCGCCTACGAAGACGACGACGTCGTCCGACTGGGTGACGAACTTGTCGGCGCGCTTGTATCGCCGTACGCCGACCGGCTGAGCGCGGTCCTTGCCGAACCAGACGTCGTGCACCATGTCGTGGCGCGTCAGCCACTACTGGCCGCGATGCGGTACGTGCTCACCGCCGGTTGCTGTGGGATGACGGACGAAGATCCGACCCCGCTCCTGGCGGCCGTCCTTCTTGAACACGTCGTCGCCGCAAGTTTGGCTTCGGAACAGCGCGGAGAGCGCTCGATAGGTGGCGTGCCGGAAAGTCTCTTCTTCGAGTTTCTTCGACTCGGATGCCTCTACCAGGCCGACGACATGTGGTCGTCGATCGATCGGGTGGTCCGGCTCTGGGAGACCTTCGGAAGCGCCATCAGCAAGGTTCCGCTGCGTGGAAGCCCAGCACAACTCCTCGAAGAGGCGACGGGTCTGAGTGTGCTGGAGTTCCTGGCGTTCGGCTTCGCGCTCTACGCGCACATGAGTCAGTGGGAGCCTGGCTCACCTCATCTGTTGAGTCGCGAGTTCGGGCCTGGTGTAGAGCAAAGCCTGGCGGACAGATTCTGCGATGCCGTCGTCTCTACGCCTGAGGCGCTGGCTGGCGCGTTCGCGGGGCGCACAGGAGGAGCCTTCGACTTCCTACCTATCCAGGAGCGCCCCGTCCTCGATCTGCCGGGCGGCCTTCTCGTGCTCGATGACGGCTACTTGTGGGACAGAGTGACGTCGGGCCTGTTCTGGATCGTGCACGATCAAGAGAAGGCGCGGAGCGACCTCGACCGCCAGCGGTGGACTCAGGGATTCGCCGAAGCTGTGGAGCTCTTCGCCGAAGATGTCCTTCGACGCGTGGCGCCCACGGTGCTCGGAAATGGTTCGACGCTCTACACGGAGGAAGACCTCGAAGCGGCATACCCGGATGCGAAACACTGTGATGTCGCGATCGATTTCGGCGACTGCTTTGTACTCATCGAGGTTGTCAGCGCGCAGTTGAGTGTGCGCACCCGGATCGACGGGGACGTCGATGCATTCGAAGCCGACGCGGAACGGCTCATCTTCAAGAAGTGCCGGCAGCTTGACGAGGCGGCCACGCCTCTGCTGGAAGATCGGGCACACGCGCTCACTGGAATCGGCCGGCGCTCACTGGTAGTGCAACCGGTTCTCGTGATCGGATCAGGGCTACCGATTGCTCCGCCGATCGCGAGGTTCATCTACGACGAGCTTGAGACACGTGGACAGTTCGAACATCCCGACGTCGCGAGGCTGTGCATCGTCGGACTTGCCGAGCTTGAGCTGCTCGAGGGTCTCGCCGAGGTCGGCCATGACCTGGTAACGGTCCTGCGCAGCTGGAAGGCTTCGCCGCTATCGGATGTAAGCCTGCGCAACTACGTCCTCGCCGAATATGGACCGGACGCTCGCGCGCTTCGCCCATCGCGCATGAAGCCCAGCGTCGACGAGACATTCCGCCAGGTGCAGGCCGTGCTTGGCTTCGGTGATCGTGGCGTAGACGACTAGACGAGAGATGCAAGCCATCGGCACGGTTACTTCGCGTCCGCACACCCACTAGAGAGAGCGGCTTTGCCGGCGCTACACGCTCCCCGTTGCTAACGCCCCTGCTAACGAACTCCGCCGAACTGCAGCGCGCGGCCGTAGACGCGACGGACAGACGATCGGTATCGTCGCTGGTCAGGAGCACTGCGACGTACGGGAGCCGATCTCCCGGACGACGCGGCGAGCCCTACGGATCAGAAGGTTGGGGGTTCGAATCCCTCCGAGCGCGCCGAAGGATCCGGAGGTGGCATGCTCATCCGGCGGTGACGTCCGCTTCACGGTTCCTTCATGTTTGTGTGGTGAGGTCGGTCACCGACAATCCGACCACATCGCGGCCCGAGGGGCCCACGGTGCCCGCTGGGGAGATGCTCATGGACCGCCCGCACGCAGACGCTTCGCACGTCGTCGCCGCACCCGCTCGACCCGCCCGGATGCGCCGGCTGATCCGATCCGTGTCACTCGGAGCCGTGCTGGTGGTGCTCGCAGCCGGATGCATCCTTCCGCTGTCGACCCAGGGTTCGGTCAGCGGCATCCGGCTCGTCAGCTCCACCACGTCCGGCGGCTGGAAGTACGACTACTACCGCAACACGTCGTATCCCTGTGCGGTGAGCGGCTACCAGACGTTCGTCGTCGGCACGAAGGTGGGCTCCTCCACGACGGCCACCGCACCGCTCTACACCGTGATGCACGGTGGAGGCTTCGGATACTTCGACTCGACCGGCAAGGCCCAGCCCAGCACGGGCCAGAAGACCGAGGAGGCGTCCACCTCGCTGGTCCAGCGCCTCACCGCGGGTGGCCTCATGGCCAAGGTGCGCGCCGACGCGGCGAACTTCCGGACGCTGGCCGTGTCGTACTGCAGCCACGACATCTACGCGGGCGTCCTGAGCACCGACCCGAACAACCCGAACAAGGACCAGTACGGGAACGCCCGGACCACCAACGGCGTGCTCGAGGTGAAGGCGGCCGTCCAGTTCGTGCAGGCCACCTATCCGACGTCGAAGTTCTTCCTCTACGGCGGAAGCGCGGGGTCGGCGGGCACCTACGGCGTGGCCTGGGCGATGCAGCAGGGTCACAACGCGCCGGCCGGCATCATCGGTGACGCGAGCATCGTGAACCAGGAGGCCATCGTCGCGGCGAACGCGGCGGGGGTCGACTGCGGGACGGGCAACACCGACGAGGCGGCGGTCGCCGCACTCGCCGCCCGGGTGCACCCCGACCTGTCCAGTCCGGCGAACGAGCCGGACAAGATCCTGAGCGACGGTCGATTCACCGTGCCGGTCCTGCACGTCTGGAACCACGGTGACGTCAACACGTGCGGAGCGCCGCCGGTGTCGTGCCCGTTGCGCGACGGTTCGTCGGTCACGATGGGCTACACGGACTGCATCCACGAACCGATGCGCCTCGCGATCGCCGCCCAGGGTCCGACGAGCCGCTCCAAGAACCTGCCGGTGTGCGTGTCGACCGCGGACCTGCCCGGGCAGTGCTCGGTGCACGTCACGTTGAATCGGAACGGCGCGGTCAACACGGACCCGGCGTCGCCCGCCGACTATCAGGGCGCGGCGCTGACCTGGATCCACTCGAGGTTGGCGGACTCGTAGCGGTCGCCTCGACGCAGTCGTGCGGGTTCCTGCCGGTGTGAACCCGCCCGTGACGCCCGCCGGCGGGCCGGCGATCCGCTGCTCAGCATCGAGCCCCACCGAGCGGCGGTGACGAGGGCGCCGCGCGTGTCGGTCGACGCTCGAGGTCCCTCCGAGCGCGCTGCGGTTGCGCCGACGGTCGCTACGGGCCCGGGCAGGTGAGGACGGCCTCGTCGGAGGCGGAGCGCCCTCCGGCGGTGACCGTGGCGCTGATGTGGTCGCCGCAGGCCCAGACCGGAAGGGTCACCTCGACGGCGTAGAAGGTCCCGGCGGAACCGGTGGTGAAGTTCTTCGTCACGACCTCGTTCGACTGGTCGAGGTCGGTGACCGTCGCGACGGCGCTCACCGAGTGGGGGAACCCGATGCCCTCGATCGGCACCTGCCCGTCGGCGAAGAAGAAGCTCGCCGCCGCGATCTGCGGCGGCACGACGGCGTACGCGAGCAGGTTCCGGTAGAGGCAGCAGCCCGTCCGGTCGTCGGTGCGCACGTAGACGGTGCCGTTCGCCACGACCGGTGGGGACGTCGGCCTCACGCCGGGGTCCCACACCGGCTGACAGGTCTTCGGGGTGCCCGAGCAGTTCACGGTTCCGGTGGCGTCGAACGCCTTCAGCGAGCCGGCGAACTCACTGACGTAGAGCACGCCGTTGGCGACCGCAGGAGTGCCGGCCGTGACGCCGGTCGCGGTGAACAGGGGCGAGCAGATCTTCGGCGTGCCCGCGCAGCCCGTGTGGCCGGTGGCGTCGAAGGCCTGGACGCCCGTCGGCGTGGCGCTGTAGACGATCCCGGACGCGGCCGCGGGCGCCGTCGCCCGCGTGCTCACGGCACTGCGCCACGACGGCGTGCCCGTCGCGGTGACCGCGTAGAGCCGGCCGTCCGTCGCCGTCGCGTAGAGCACGCCGTTCATGTACGCGGGGGTCGAGAGCGCGGTGGAGGCACCGGCCAGCGTGGCGGTCCACAGCGGGGTGCAGACCACCGGGCTGCCGGTGCAGTTCGTGACGCCGGCCGCGTCGAACGCCGAGACCGTGCCGTCGCCCGCACCGACGTACACCCGGCCTCCGGCGATCGTCGGATCGCTCGCGACCCCACCGAGGTCCGCGCTCCAGAGGGGCGCGCACGACGTCGGCGTGCCGCTGCAGTTCGTCGCGCCCGTGGCGTCGAAGGCGTACAGCGTCCGTCCGGCGGGCCCCGCCGTGACGTAGAGGACGCCGCCCACGACCGCGGGCGACGTCGCCACCGGACCCCCGGCCGCGTAGGTGCGCAGCGCGGTGCACACCGTGTCGTCGTTCTGCGTGGTGCAGTTCGTCGCGCCCGTGGCGTCGAAGGCGTACACGGTGCCGTCGCTGCTCCCGAGGTAGACGGTGCCGTCGACCACGGTCGGCGACGAGCGTTGCGTCGTCGCCGGAACCACGGCACGCCAGACCGGCGTGTCGCACGCGGGCGTGAGGTCGCCGGAGCACCCGGTCTTGCCGTCGGCACCGTAGACGGACAGGCCGCCCGTCTCGCCGGCGACGAAGACGCGTCCCCCGGCCACGGCCGGTGGGATGTGCGTCGCGGTGTACGGGCTCAGTGAGTCGTTCGTGCTCAGCATCGTGCTGAACAGGGTGGAGAGCTGCCCGACGTTCGCCGTCGTCAGCTTCGACTCGGCGCTGTTGTTCGAGGTCCGGGCGGCACTGAAGCCCGACATCGCCCAGTCGCACGAGCTCAGGGTCAGGACGATCACCGCCCCGACGACCAGGGTGCCCAGTGCCGGTCGCGTACGGGTGCCGATCCGTCGCATGGTTGCCCCTCCCCTCGACGTGGCCCCGCGTCGGCCCGACGCTACGACTGCAGGACCCGGATGACAACGCGCCCCCGGTGCAGCGGGCCGGGCTAGGGAGTCGACTGCACCGTGAAGTCGCCGGTCTCGAGGACCGGCGGGTATGGGGGCGCCAGAGTCCCGTCGGCGGTGAAGTAGTCCATCAGTGGGAAGTCGGCGGCGGTCGGCGTCGGGCAGTCGGAGTACGGCGCCTGCAGGTACCCGAAGCCGACGCGATCACCGGCCGGGCCGTTGTCCTCCACGAACAGCACGCGCGGAGGGGTGGGCCCGAAGGCGCCGAGTGTGGTGAACCCGATGGCCGCCCGGTTCCCGACCACGTCGAGGCATGTGACGGGCCCGCGATCCTCGGTCGGCTTTCCCGCGGTGGAGTCGCCGGGGAAGAGCTCGGCGGTTCCCGTGGCCTCCTCGCCCGATCCCGTCGAGCTCGCCGTCGCGTGGGCGTCGACGCCGATCGCGATCGTTCCGACGACCATGATCGGGAGGACCGCGCCGCCGCCCGAGACCGAGCCGTGGCCACTGGTCGCGAATGTCCGGTCGCCACCACAGATGCCGAGGCCGTCATGGCCCTCGGTGCAGAGCCGGTAGTGGTACTCGGTGCCGGGTTCGAGGTCGGCGACGTCGGCGAACACGGGTGCCGAGTCCGACGGTCCCGCGAGATCCACGGACGTGTGCGGCGTCGCGTGGCCGTACGTGGTCGTCGCGCCGTATTCGAACCACCACGACGTCGCCCCGCCGATCGTGTTCCGGACCGCACCGCGCAACCGGCCTGCCGTCAGCGACACGTCATCGGCGGGACCGGTGAGGCCCCAACTGCACGCCGAGAGGACCGAAGCACACAGCGTCCCGATCACCAGACCTCGCCGCATGACCCCTCACTCCACTGCTCTGCGGATCCGTCGCGACGGCCCTCGCGGGCGTGCGGCAACGGTTCGATCCCGACCCACCCATGAACGCACACGCCGGCCGGCGACGCAAGGGCGAGCGACGCCGAGCCGTGTCCGGATCGTCCGGGATCGCGCACGTAGAGTTCTGCGGTGACGACGGACGGGCAGATCCCGGAGCAGCGGTACTGGTCGTGGAACGGCCGGTGCTGGGTCCCGGCGCACCCGGCCGGGACCCATTCCTGGGACGGCACGGCCTGGCACCGGCGAGACCGCCGGTTCTGGCAGCCCCCGTGGAACCGGTCCGACACGACCGCACTGGTGCTCTGGGCCCTCGTCGCTCCCGTCGCCCTCACCGCCGTCACGGTCGCCGTCACGCGACGCGCCTCCCTGCACGGCAATGCGATCGTCGGGTTGGCCCTGGTCCTCGACGCGCTCTGGCTGCTCACCGGCGGCGCGACGGTGCGCCACCGGGGCAGGCTGCGGGACCAGCTCGTGATCGCCGCGGTCACGGTCGTGGTGGTCGCGACGGGGTTGACCGGGTGGGCCGCGACGGCCGTCGACCCCGAGGCGCACTTCGCCGTGGGCATCAGCGTGGCCGCCGGCGGGTGCGGACTCGTCCTCCCGACGATGCTGCTCGTCGCGGCGGGCCGCGCCGCGCGGTCGTGGCTCGACCGTCGTCGCGACCGTCCGACACTCGGCGTCGCCTGATCACGCCATCGCTCGCGGCGCGCAGCGGGACGCTGAGGCGCGCCGTCCTGGATCCCGACCGCTAACGTCGGGTGCTTCGTGGTGCAGGAAGCGCAGCGTGAGGTCGCGGCCCGGAGGTCGTCGTCGGACCGCGGGCACGACGAGTTCCCGTGCTTCGACGGGCTGCGGGCGCTCGCGGCGCTGTCGGTCTTCGCCTACCACTCGGCGCGCTTCACGCGGATCGACGACCCCGGCCTGTACTCGGCGGCGGTGTTCAACTGGCTCGACCGGCTCGGCTTCTTCGGCATCGCCGTCTTCTTCTCGATCTCGGGGTTCCTGCTGTACCGCCCGTACGCGCTCGCCGCGCACGACGGTCGGCCGCCGCCTCGCCTGCTCCCGTTCTGGACGCGCCGGTGTGCGCGCATCTTCCCCGCCTACTGGGTCGCGCTCGGGTTCGCGGTCGTGGTCTTCGGTCAGTACTCGTTCACGTCGTTCGGACACGGCCTGTCGTTCGTCACCCTGACCCAGACCTACCGGTCGACGTACGGACTGCGCGGCCTCGGCGTCGCGTGGACGCTCTGCATCGAGCTGTCCTTCTACCTGGTCCTCCCGGCGCTCGCGTGGGGGCTGCGGAGGCTGCCCGGGCTGAAGGGCCAGCTCGCCGGACTGGCGGTCCTCGCCGCCGTCGGGCTCGCGTCGCGGTCGTGGTGGTTGTGGTCGAGCCGGTCGGTCGGTCACCCGGGCGACTGGTTCCGGACCGCGTCGTTCGACCGCTGGCTGCCGGGCTACCTCGACTGGTTCGCGCTCGGGATGCTGATGGCGGTGCTCAGCGCCTACGGGGTTCGGGTCCGGTTGCCGGCCTGGTCGGCGTGGGTGGGCGCATTCGCCTGCTACCTCGGCGTCGTCCTGCTCCACCTCGACCCCGAGCTCGGGCCGGGCACCTACCCGGCGCTCGACTCGTTCCTCCGGTGGTCGCTCACCGGCCTCGCCGGCGCGCTGTTCGTGGCGCCCGCCGTCTTCGGAGCGGGGGGAACGATCCGCGCGCTGCTGCGCACGCAGGTCCTGGTCGCGATCGGGCTGGTGTCGTACGGCGTCTACCTGTGGCACGTGCCGCTGTGGATCGCGTCCCGGTCGTGGGACTGGATGCCGGCGCCGGCCGCGGCGCAGACCCTGGTCGTGCTCGCGCTCACCCTCGCGGCGGCGACGATCTCGTACCGGCTGATCGAGCGGCCGATCAACCGCGCCGCGCGCCGCCTCGGACGCTGAGCCGGTGGGGAGTCCACCCCGCCCGCGCCCGCGCCGACCACCATGCGGCGCATGACGACGGACCGCGCTCCGAGCCCCACGGCGCGGTACACCGTCGCCTGCCTCGTCGTGGTCGGCCTCGGCCTGCTCCTGCGGCTGGTCGTGCTGGCCGCCGGTCAGGGTGGGCTCACCACGCACGTCCACCCCGGCTACGACGAGTCGGTGTACGTCGGTGCGGCGTGGCTGGCCCGGGGCGGGGCGCTGCCCTACCGCGACTTCGTCTTCGTGTTCCCGCCAGGCTTCCTCGTGCTGCTGCTGCCCGTCGTGCAGGTCGCGTCGTTCTTCGGCGGTCCCGCGCTCGCGGTCACGCTGGTGCGGCTCCTCGCCGCGGTCGCCGGGGCGGTCAACATCTGGTTGGTCAGCCGCATCGGGTCGCGCTGGCTCGGACCCGTCGGCGGTCTCGTCGCGGCGGTCGTGTACGCCACGCTCCCACTGGTCGTGCTGGCGGAGGCCTCGGCGCTGCAGGAGCCCTTCGTCAACCTCGGCGTCCTGCTCGCGGTGGTCGTGTGGGCGCAACGGCGGGAGGTCGAGTCGACCACCGCCCGGCTGCTCGCGTCCGGTCTCCTCGTCGGGGCGGCCATCTCGATCAAGCTCGTCGCCGCGGTCGTGGTCGTCGCGTTCCTCGTCGCCGGTCCGTTCGTCCGGCCGGTCGCCGACCGGGTGCGGTGGTTCGTGGCCGTGTGCCTGCCGCTGGCCATGACGGGCGCGGTGCTCGCGATCCTCGTCGGGTGGCGCCCGCTGTTCGACCAGGCCGTCGCGGCCCAGGTGCTCCGGGGCCGCGACGGTGAGGGACTGTCGCGCGTGAACTCGATGCTCCCGTTCCTGCGGGGTCAGGTGGGACCGACGCGGTTCGTCGGGCCCGGTCCGTGGATCGCCGTCGCGCTGTTCGCCGCGGCGTGCGTCGTCGTCGTGGTGCGCGGCGGGCGCGCGGGCCGGCTGTGGGGCGCGATGGGACTCGTGGTCCTCACGGCGCTCATGGCGTCGCCGTCGTACTACGGGCACTACGGCGCGCTGCTCGCGCCGTCGCTCGCGCTCGTGACCGCCTGGGTGCTCGTCGCCGCGTGGTCGGCGCTGCGCACGCGCCGGATCCTGCCGGCCGTCGCGGTCGGGGCGCTGCTCGTGACGGTCGTGCTCGCGATCGCGACGACCCAGACCGTGACCGTCGTCGACGCCCTGCCGGTGCGACTCGGCGACCTCGGGACGCATCTCCGTCAGGTCGTGGACGACGCCGGGCCGCCGGACGCCGGCCGCCTGTCCGACGCGATCGCGCGCGTGCCGGCGCACGACTGCATCGTCGCGATACGCCCGCAGCTGCTCCTCGACGTCGACCGCGTGCCGTCGGCCGACCGCGACGGCCATGTGCTCCTCGACGTGTACGGCCGGGCCCTGCTCGCTGCGAGTCGTGCGGATGCCCGCACCGGCGAGATGCCCGGCGCGGTGGGCTATCCGTCGGTGCAGGCGACGATCGTGGGCCAGGCCCGGGACTGCGCACGCGTCGTCCTCGCCCGACGCACGTGCACGCAGGGACGCAAGGACCTCACCCGGGCGACCGAGGCGCGCCTCGTCGCCGGCCGCGAGGTGGTCGCACGCGTCGGGTGCCTCGAGCTGCGCCGGAGGGTCCGCGGGCGCTGACCCCCGCCGTCTCCGACCAGCCCCTAGATTCGCCGGTCGGTCGCGAAGCGTGGGAGGCCCGATGCGACGACTGGTGACCGTGGCGCTGGCCGTCGCGATGCTCGGCGCGTGTTCGTCGAGCTCCGGTGGCAGCACGGCGACGCCGAGCTCGACCGCGACGAGGACGAGCGCGCCGTACGCGCGGACCGGCCCGCACGCGGTCGGCGTCACCAGCCTGAAGCTGGCCGACGGTCGGCGGGTCGTGGTCTGGTATCCGGCCGAGGCCGGCGCGAAGGGCGCCCGCGAGCAGATCGACATCACGTCGTTCCTCTCGCCGCAGCTGCAGGCGCAGGTCCCTGCGTCCGATCGCGTGCTCTACCCGACGTCGGCGCGGGTCGACGCGCCGCCCGCGAAGCAGAAGGGCGGCTACCCGCTCGTGGTGTTCAGCCACGGCTTCGCCGGCTTCCCCGAGCAGTCGGTCACCCTGACCACCCACCTCGCGTCGTGGGGCTTCGTCGTCGCCGCGCCCGAGCACGTCGAGCGTTCACTCGGCGGCCTGCTGGGCACGGCGAGCCAGGGCATCCCGAAGTCCTCGGACCCGGACGTGCTCGCCCGCACCGCCGACGCGCTGACCGACGCCTCCGACGGCTCCGGCGTGCTGCAGGGGATGGTGGACCCGGACCGGATCGTCACCGCCGGTCACTCTGCGGGCGCCGGCGCGGCGTACGCGTTCGCCTCCGCCGACCCGCGTGTGAAGGCGTGGATCTCGTACTCGGTGGGCTTCGGGGGCCAGGGTGGACCGGCACCGGCGACCCCGGACAAGCCGGGAATGGTCATGCTCGGGACCACGGACGGCATCATCCCGCCGAGCGCGAGCGAGGCCGTCTACCAGGGCATGACCACGCCCAAGTACCTGGTGCGGATCCCGAAGGCGGGCCACCTCGTCTTCTCCGACATCTGCCGGATCGGCGCGTCGAAGGGCGGCATCGTCGGCATCGCGAAGGCGATCAACCTGCCGATCCCCGACCAGCTGCTGAAGCTCGGCTCGGACGGCTGCACCCCGGACCATCCGCCCGTGCAGCAGGCGTACCCGGCGATCGACCAGCTCTCGGTGGCGTTCCTCCGCTCCGCGCTCGGACTCGACCGGCAACCCCGCGGGCTCGACACGGCTGCGGTGCGGGACCTCGGTGGTGCCGTCACGGTCACGTCGCAGCGCTGACCGACGCGGTGCGATCGCGTCAGCGGTGCCCGCTCACCGGAACGCGCACCCCACCGCGTGGTCGTTCACGAGTCCCATCGCCTGCATGAACGCGTAGACGGTCGTGGGCCCGACGAACCGCCAGCCCCGGCGCTTCAGCTCCCTCGACAGCGCGACCGACTCGGGTGACGTCGAGCGCGGCTCGGGTCGGGTCGCGGCGGCGGGCGCGTAGCTCCAGACGAGCGCGTCCAGCGCACCGGGACCCTCGCGGTCCAGGAGGTCGGCGGCGCACCTCGCGTTGTCGAGCACCGCGGTGATCTTGCCCCGGTGCCGCACGATCCCGGCGTCGCCGAGGAGCCGGTCGACCGCGTCCGGACCGAACGCGGCGACGTCCCGGATCCGGAATCCGGCGAACGCGGCGCGGAAGTTCTCCCGCTTGGCCAGGATCGTGCGCCAGCTGAGGCCGGACTGGAAGCCCTCGAGGCTCAGCTTCTCGAAGAGGCGGTCGTCGTCGTGCTCCGGGCGGCCCCACTCGTCGTCGTGGTAGGCGACGAACTCCGGCGCGGCCGCGACCCAGCCGCAGCGGGCGACGCCGTCGGCGCCGAGGACGAGATCACTCACGTCGCGATCTCAACGCGCGCCGGTGGTCGTCCGCAAACGCCGCGGTAGGGTCCGCTCGTGTTCCTCGCCGACCCGCCCCCGGACCCGCAGCTCGATCGCGAGCGCGAAGCGAACGGCTACATCCACAACTACTCGCGGCTGTGGTCGTGGCGGCCGGGCTTCCTCGACGAGTTCGCCGACCTCCGCAACGAGTTCCTCGCCCGCTCGACGCTCACGAACGAGGAGCAGGCCGTCGTCGTGGCCTCCGCCGCGTCGCGCCTCGGCGACTCGTACTGCGCGGTGGCCTGGGCCCCGCGGCTGGTCGAGGCGACCGACGAGGCGACCGCGGCGGAGATCCTGGCGGGCCGCGAGCCCGCGGCGTTGCCGCCCCGCGCCGCCGCCCTCGTCACCTGGGCGCGCGCCGTGGTCACCGATCCCAACGCCACGACGGCCGCCGACGTCGAGGCGCTCCGGGCCGCCGGCCTCACCGAGGCCGAGATCTTCGACGCGACCGTGCTCGTCGGTCTCCGGCTCGCCTTCTCGACGGTCAACGACGCGCTCGGCGCGGGCCCGGACACCCAGCTGCTCGATGCGCTGCCACCCGCGGTGCGCGCCGCCATCGACTTCGGCCGGGCGCCGGAGCCGGGCCGCCCCGACTGACCCGCTCCGGCCGGTCCGACGGTCCGCGCCGTCCCGGAGCGGACCCGGGAGACTGCGACGATGGCCACGTTCGTCCTCGTCCACGGCGCGATGCACGGCGGTTGGTGCTGGGGCGACGTCCGCACCCGCCTCGTCGCCGCCGGCCACACCGTGCACACCCCGACCCTCACCGGCCAGGGCGACCGCCGGCACCTGCTCAGCCGGGAGGTCGGGATCGACACGCACGTCCGCGACCTCACCGAGCTGCTGTGGTTCGAGGACCTGCGCGACGTGATCCTCGGGCTCCACAGCTACGCCGGCGTCCTGGCCGGACCCGTCGTCGAGCGGGCCGACGGGCGGGTGGCCGCGGTCGTGTACCTGGGTGCGTTCGTCACGCGGCCGGGTGAGAGCCTGCTCGACGTCGAGCCGCCCGCCGTGGCCCAGCGGTACCGCGACCTCGCGGCGGAGCACGGCGACGGGTGGCGGGTGCCGGCGTCGCCCGCGTTCCTCGACCAGTGGGGTGTGACCGATCCCGGCCGGCGCGAGTGGATCGGGCCCCGGCTCACGGATTTCCCGCTGCGGTGCTGCACCGAGCCGACCGTGTACGACGGTGCCGCGCTCGCCGCGGTCCGGCGTGCCTACGTGCGGCATACCGCCCCGGCCATGCCCAGCCTCGAGGGCGCGTGGCGGCGGATGCAGGCCGACGGCATCGAGGTGATCGACGTCGCGTGCGGCCACGACCTGATGCTCGCGGCACCGGACGAGACCGTCCGGATCCTCGAGCGCGTGGCGCAGGCCTAGAATGGCGGGATACTCCGGAGGGGAGTAACCCCGCAGAGGTGGCGTCGTCATCACGGCCCGACGGCCCGGCGCCACCGCCCTCGACGGGCGGGTGAGACCTTCGGTGACGTTCCCGACCGGAGGTCACCGTGTCCCAGTCTCTTCTCGCTGCGAGCACCCGGACGTTCGCCGACATCGATGTCCCCCTCTGGGCGTGGGGCGCGCTCCTCGCCGCGATCACGCTCCTGCTCGTGTTCGACCTGCTCGTCGTCCACCGGCGCCCGCACGCGATCGGGTTCCGGGAGGCGGCCGTCGAGAGCGCGGTCTGGATCGGGATCGGCGTCGGGTTCACCGCCCTCGTCGGACTCTGGTTCGGCGGGGCCGCGGCCGGGGAGTACATCACCGGCTATCTGATCGAGAAGAGCCTCTCGATCGACAACGTCTTCGTCTGGGCGGTCCTGTTCTCGTACTTCGCGGTGCCGCGCGAGTACCAGTTCCGGGTGCTGTTCTGGGGCATCTTCGGTGCGCTCGTGATGCGCGCGATCTTCATCTTCGCCGGCGTCGCGATTCTCGAGACGTTCGGTTGGGTCATCTACGTCTTCGGGGCGTTCCTGGTCTTCACCGGCGTGAAGATCGCGCGGCACTCCGAGACCGAGGTCCATCCCGAGCGCAACCCGGTGCTCCGACTGGTGCGCCGGATCATCCCTTCCAGCGACGAGTACGACGGCCAGAAGCTGTTCACTGTCCGCAACGCTCGCCGCGTCGCGACGCCGCTGTTCGTGGTGCTCGTACTCGTCGAGACGACCGACGTCGTGTTCGCCGTCGACTCGGTGCCCGCGATCCTCGCCGTCAGCCGCGAGCCGTTCATCGTCTTCGCGTCGAACGCCTTCGCGATCCTCGGCCTGCGAGCGCTCTATTTCCTGCTGGCCGGTCTGGCCGGGAGGTTCCGCTACCTCAACGTCGGGCTCGGGGTGATCCTCGGCTTCGTGGGCGTGAAGATGCTCGCCAGCGACGTGTACCACCCGCCGATGTGGACGTCGCTCGCCTTCATCGCCGCGACCCTCGCCGTCGCGATCGGGACGTCGCTCGCCGCGGACCGGCGCGGGCGGTCAGCGCCCGTCCCCACCGACGGTCGCCCGGGCGACCTCGACGAAGGCGCGCGCGGCCGGGGAAATGGGCCCGGCGCGGTGGATCAGGCCGATCTCGCGCCGGATCCCGGGGACGAGTCCGGCGATCACGACCCCGTCGCCGGACGCGGTCTCGGCCACTGACCCGGGGACGATCGTCGCCCCGGCGCCCGCGTGGACGAGCGGCAGGATGCCCTCGCGCTGCTCGGTCTGCACCGCGATGGTGGGGGTGATGCCGGCGTCGGCGAACGCCGCGTCGACGAGCCGGCGCAGCGAGGTCCCGGGCGGCGTCAGGATCAGCGGCACGCCCGCGAGATCGGCGACCGAGAGCCGCCGGCGCCGGGCGAGCGGCGTACCGGACGGCAGGGCGACGACCAGGCTCTGGACGAGGAGCGACTCGGCGGCGAGGCCGGGGGTCGCGACCGGCACGTCGGTCAGCCCCAACTCGGCCGTGCCGTTGCGGACCATCGTCGCGACCGCCGCCGTCCCCGCGTCCTCGGGCTGCTCGATGTGCACCGCGACGAGGGGATGGTCCGCGCGGAACGCGCCGACGATGGACGCCAGCGGCTCGACCGCCAGCGTCGGGAGCGCGACGACGTCGAGCCGGCCCGCCTCGAGGCCCGCGACCGCTGCGACCGTGGTCGTCAGCACGGCGCGGTCCCGGAGCAGCTGACGGGCGGGATCGAGGAACGCGGTGCCGGCGGCGGAGAGCACCGCCCGGCGTCCCACGCGGTGGAACAGCGCTACGCCGAGCTCGGCCTCGAGTCGCGCGACACCGTCCGAGAGCGCGGACTGCGTGACGTGGAGCGCCTGCGCCGCGCGGGTGAAGCCCCCGTGGTCCACGACACCGACGACGTACTCGACCTGACGTAACTCGATCGACTCAGCCTATCGATTCGATCGGAACAACCTGTTGGACCGGTCGATCGGTGTCGCGGTCCAATCGGAGGGTGACTCCCGACCCCACCGCCCCGCGACCGTGAGCGGCACGACCCTGGTCTGGGTCGCCCTGATCGGCGTGGTCGTCGGGTTCCTCGGCGGGCTGTTCGGCAAGGGCGGCTCCGCGATCGCGACGCCCCTGCTCGCGGCGATCGGCATCCCGCCGATCGTGGCGGTGGCGTCGCCGTTGCCGGCGACGATCCCGTCCACGCTCGCGGCCTCGTACGCGTACTGGCGAGAGCGCCTCATCGACTGGCACGTCTTCGCCTGGAGCGCCGCGATCGGGGTGCCCGCCACCGCGGCCGGCGCGTACGCGACCCGGTGGATCGGGGGCGAGCCGCTCGTGATCGTCACCGAGTGCATCGTGACCGGCCTCGGACTCCGCTTCCTGCTCCATCCCGGCGACGCGCACGAACGGCCGCCGGAGATCCGTGGGTACCGGGCCCGGGTCGTCGCCGTGGCCGCATCGGTCGGGTTCCTCTCCGGACTGCTGGCGAACGGCGGCGGGTTCCTGCTCGCACCGCTCTTCGTCGTGGTGCTGCGACTCACGATCAAGGAGTCGTTCGCGACCTCGCTCGCGGTCGCTGCGGTGCTCGCGGTGCCGGGGACCGTCGTGCACGCCGCCCTGGGCCACATCGACTGGTCGCTCGTCCTGGTCTTCGGTGCGACCTCGGTCCCGCTCTCGTACCTGGGTGCGCGGGTCGCACTGCGGACCCATCCCGCCCGGCTCGAGCGCGTCTACGGGGCAGGGCTCGCACTGCTGGGTCTCACGCTCCTGGCGACCGCCGCCGTCTGAGGGCCCGGGGGTCGCGCGGCGCCCGCTCCATGATGGTTCTGTGAAGATCGGCGACCGATGCTTGCCCGGATCCCGTGGTTGCACGCAGAATGCGCTCCGGGTGCATCGTTGGGGGGATCCACATGAGAATCGTCCGTCGTCCGTTGATGGTCGCCGCGATCGCGGCGGTCGCGTTGCTGGCCTCCGGTTGTTACACGGTCCAGGCCGACCTCGCGGAGCAGAACGGCACCGCGGTGCCCTGGTTCTGCAATCCGATCGCGTCGAACTCGGTGACCGGGCCGGGCATGGGGCCGGTCGACTACTACGCCGGTCAGCACCGTGGTCCCCTGACCTACGCGCAGTGCAAGCAGGTCGGCACGATGATGGACCAGGGCAAGGCGTACGCCATGAAGTACCCGACCCTGGGTGACGCCAAGGCCGCGGGCATGCGCAACGGCTTCGACTTCATCGCCGGCATGGGGACGCACACCGGGTTCGGGTTCGACCCGAAGATGCTGAACGACCCGAGCTTCGACCCGCAGAACCCGATCTTCAAGGGGACGAACGTCGACGACGTCTTCGACCCCACGCAGCCGGAGTTCCTGCAGTACAACGGCAACTCGAACAGCTCCGTGCTCGTCGGCTTCGACTACTACGTGCGCACGAGCAACGGGCTGCCGCCGGCGGGCTTCCCGGGGAACAACGACTGGTGGCACATCCACCCGACGCTGTGCGCGAACAAGACGACGGGCACGGCGTTCGCGGTGAACACCACCGACCAGCAGTGCACGAGCCAGAACGGCATCAACCTGCACATGCAGAACTACTTCATGCTGCACGTGTGGGCCGTGGACAACCTCGAGTACCACGCCGACGTCCACGCCCCGATGCACCCGTGCATCAAGGGCACCGGCGCGATCTTCAACATGAGCGACCCCTGCCACCAGGCCTTCACGATGGCCTCCGGTGCGGCCGCGTCGGGCGCGGCGGTCAAGACGAGCCAGACCACCGCGGCGAAGGAGCAGTACTACTGCCCGATCGGCAGGCTCGACGCGTCACTCACGTCCTGATCCCGGGTCGGTGGCCGTGAGACGCGCGGAGGTGCGCGTCTCACGGCCCGACTGACATGGAACCGGCGCTCGCCGCCGCCCTCTCGGCCGCGTTGGGCACCGCCGTGGTGGCGAGCCGTCCGGTGCACGGCGGCGACGTCGCCCGCTCGTTCGCGGTCGAGCTCGCCGACGGCCGGCGCGTGTTCGCGAAGACGCATCCGGCCGCACCGCCGCACTTCTTCACGACCGAGGCGACCGGTCTGCGCTGGTTGCGTGACGGGATCGACGCCCGCGATCCGGTCGCCGTCCCCGAGGTGCTCGCCGTCTCGGACGACCCGCCGAACCACCTCGTGCTCGGGTGGATCGATGAAGCGACGGGGTCGCGCCCGTCCGGGGCCGCGGAACGACGGTTCGGCGTGGCACTCGCGCACCTCCACGCCGCCGGCGCGCCGGCGTTCGGTCGGGAGGACCGGCGGCCGACCGGGAGCCGGGGCCTGCCGAACGACCCGGCCGGCACCTGGGCCGAGTTCTACGGCGAGCGCCGGCTGCTCCCGCTCGCCCGGCTCGCGCGGGAGGCCGACGTGCTGTCGCCGGGGACGATCGCCGCGCTCGAGCGGGTCGCCGCCCGCCTCGCGGAGCTCGGTGGCCCCGCGGAGCCGCCGGCGCGCCTGCACGGCGATCTGTGGGCCGGGAACCGGCTCGTCGGGGCCGACGGGCGGCACTGGCTGGTCGACCCCGCCGCGCACGGCGGCCACCGGGAGTTCGACCTCGCGATGATGCGGCTGTTCGGCGGCTTCGGCGAGGACTGCCTCGTCGCGTACGACGAGGTCGCCCCGCTCGCCGCCGGATGGGAGGAGCGCGTCCCGCTGCACCAGATCGCCCCGCTGGTCGTGCACGCGATCAAGTTCGGCGGCGCCTACGTCGGTGCCGCGACCGCGGCGATCGACCGCTACCGCTGAGGGGCGGTCGTACGGTTCCGGTGGACCCGTACGATCGTCGGGTGCGCGACCGCCCGCTCGCCGACCGTCCGCTCACCGAGCCGCACCCGGCGCGCCTGGCCCGCTCCCGAACCGACTTCGCCACGGTCGTCGAGCGGCACGCCCGGGCGATGGACGCCGGCGAGGACGGCTACCTCGATCCGGCCACGGGCCTGTTCGTCTTCACCGCCGCGTATCTCGCCGAGCGGGGGACCTGCTGCGACACCGGCTGTCGCCACTGCCCGTACGTGACCTGAGCGGCCGGCGGGCGGTTCAGTCCTCGGGCAGGTTGCCGTACTCGTAGACGTCGGCGGGCCGGCCGACGATGAGCGGGTCCAGCGGGCCGATGCGCTCGCGGTCCTTGTCCGCGTAGGGCATCCGGTGCAGCACGTAGCGCAGGGCGTTGAGCCGGGCGCGCTTCTTGCAGTCCGACTTCACGACCGTCCACGGGCAGTCGTCCGTGTCGGTGTGGCGGAACATCGTCTCCTTCGCCGCGGTGTAGTCGTCCCACTTGTCGAGCGACGCGAGGTCGACGGGCGACAGCTTCCACTGCTTGAGCGGGTGCCGGTCGCGCTCGTGGAACCGGCGGCGCTGCTCCTCCCGGGTCACCGAGAACCAGAGCTTGATCAGGTGGATGCCGCTGCGGGTGAGATTGCGCTCGAACTGGGGCGCCTGGCGGAGGAACTCGGAGTGCTCCTCCTCGCTGCAGAACCCCATGACCTGCTCGACCCCGGCCCGGTTGTACCAGGACCGGTCGAACAGCACGATCTCACCGCGCGTCGGCAGGTGGTTCACGTAGCGCTGGAAGTACCACTGGCCCTGCTCCTCGTCCGTGGGCTTCTCCAGCGCGACGACGCGCGCGCCACGCGGATTGAGGTGCTCCATGAACCGCTTGATCGTGCCGCCCTTGCCGGCGGCGTCCCGACCCTCGAAGAGGATCACGATCCGCTGTCCGGAGTCCTTGGCCCACGCCTGCAGCTTCAGCAGCTCCACCTGCAGGTGGTACTTCTGCTGCTCGTACGACTTGCGGCGCATCAGGTTCTTGTACGGGTACGCGCTCGTGCGCCAGTGGTCGACGAGCTCGTCGTCGGAGCTCAGGGGGATCTCCCCGAAGACCAGCTCGTCCTGCTCGAGCAGCAGCTCGCGCACGTGCGTCAGGTCGTCCGGGGACGTGCCGCTCAGCATGTCGTCGAGCCAGCCCGCGACCTCGGCGATCTCACTCGGCTCGGCCGCGGCGAGGACGTCGCGGATCGCGAGCAGCCGCGCGCTGCGGCCCTCGTGCGCGGCCTCCTCGACCGTGAAGTCCTCGATCCCCTCTGGGCTCAGATCGGGCGCGACGTCGCCACCCGCGGCGAGGCGCGGCTCGTGGTCCCGGTGACGGTGCTGGCCGGACATCCGCGGGATCCTACGGGCCGCACGCGGCGGCCCGGACCGCCCGATGGACCGATCCGGTCGGGACCTCGGTCCCTACGAGCCCGGAGTGTGATGTGCGATGACCTCGATCCAGGTGACGCTCGACGGACCCTCGGTCACGCCGCCCTGCTCGAGTGCGGCGCCGAGCCGCTCCTCCATGAACCGGGCCTGGTGCTCGGGGGTGTCCCAGACCTCGACGACCACGAGGTGCCCTTCGTCGTTGAGGCCACCGGAGTGGCTGACGAGCCCGTCGGGCCAGTCGCCCTCACCGGTCTGCGGATCGATTCCGAGCTCGCGGTTGACGGCGTCGTACTCCTTCTGGGTGACGCCCTCGAACTCGAGGATGAGTGCTGCGGCCATGGGTCGACCTCCTGCGTCTGCCTGCCGTCGCCCAGTGTTCCAGGAGTGTCGGGCGCGCGCCACCGCCCGTAGTCTCCCGACGATGACGAACGGAACGGATGCAGACACCGACGACCGCCGGAAGCAGCTGGTCACGGCGGCGGTGGTGACGGGGGTCGTGGTGGTCGGCGTCCTGGTGGCGCGGCGCTGGTTCACGCGGGGTGGTCTGCGCCGGACGGTGAAGGGGTTCGCCGAGGTCGAGGCGGTCGCGATCGCCGACCGTCTCGTCGACGAGCTGTTCGAGGCGGTCTGACGTGGCCGGGATCCCGGGCGGCGTCGGCATCTGGAGCGGGTGGCTCCGCTACGGCCCGGCCGGGGAGGCCGCCCCCGCCGCGACCGAGCTCGAGGCGCTCGGCTATTCGGCGTTGTGGCTCCCCGACGTGGGCGGCGAGCTGTTCGCCGCGCTCGAGAACGCCCTCGGCGCGACGACCGACGTGACGGTCGCGACGGGGATCATGAACCTCTGGATGCACACCGCGGCCGACGCGGGGGCGGAGTACGCGCGTCTCGTCGACGCGTACGGCGACCGCCTGCTCATGGGCATCGGCGTGTCGCACGGCCCGTTCATCGACATGGTGCAGCCGGGCAACTACGACAAGCCGCTGGCCCGGACCGCCGAGTACCTCGACGCGCTCGACGCGGCGGACCCGACGATCCCCCCCGACCGGCGGATGCTCGCCGCGCTCGGCCCGAAGATGCTGGCGCTCGCGGGCGCGCGCACCGCAGGGACGCACCTCTACAACACGTGGCCGGAACACACCGCCGCGGCACGCGAGGCACTCGGCCCCGACGGCCTGATCATGCCGGAGCAGGCCGTGGTGCTCGAGACCGATCCCGATCGGGCCCGGGCGATCGCCCGGCAGTTCCTGGCGACCTATCTCCTGCTCCCGAACTACGCGAACAACTGGTTCCGGTTCGGGTTCACGCCCGAGGACGCCGAGCACGGCGGGAGCGACGCGCTGGTCGACGCGATCGTCGCCTGGGGCGACCTCGACGCGCTGCGGAAGCGCGTCCAGGCGCAGTTCGACGCCGGCGCCGACCACGTCTGCGTGCAGGTTCTCACCGAGGACGCGCTCGCCGGCCCGATGGACCTGTGGCGCGAGCTCGCGCCCGCGCTCACGTCACTCGGCTGAGTCGTCGCCGCCGGTCAACGCGGCGCGCCGGGCCTCGAGGAACGCGCGCTCGGTCGGGTTGCCGGTGAGCTCGACCGCACGGTCGTACGCGGCGCGCGCGTCGTCCGCGCGTCCGGCGCGGGCGAGCAGGTCGGCGCGCGCGGCGTGGAACGGCTGGTAGTCGGCGAGCGGGACCGGATCGACGGCGTCGAGCGCGGCGAGTCCGGCGCCGGCGCCGTCGCGCTCGCCGATCGCGATCGCCCGGTGCATCGCGACGACCGCGTCCGGGCGGATCGCGGCGAGCTGGTCGTAGAGGGCGACGATCTGGTCCCACTCGGTGGCCGCGGCGATCGGCGCGTCGGCGTGCACGGCTGCGATCGCGGCCTGGATCTGGAACGGGCCCGGCTGGTTCCGGCGCAGGCACGCCCGCACGAGCGCGTGGCCCTCGGCGATGAGTGCGCCGTCCCAGCGCGATCGGTCCTGGTCGGCGAGGCGGACCATCGAGCCGTCGGCCGTGGTCCGGGCGGGGCGGCGCGCCTCGGTGAGCAGCATGAGCGCGAGCAGCCCCGTCGCCTCGGGCTCGTCGGGCATCAGCGCGACGAGGAGCCGGCCGAGCCGGATCGCCTCCGCCGCGAGGTCCACCCGGCCCAGCTCGGTGCCCGACGTCGAGGTGTGGCCCTCGGTGAAGACGAGGGAGATGGCCGCGAGCACCACGTGGAGCCGGTCGGGCAGCTCGGCCGCCGCCGGGATCCGGTAGGCCGCGTGGTTGTCGCGCAGCTTCTTCTTCGCGCGCACGATGCGCTGCGCGACGGTCGCCTCGGGGACGAGGAACGCCCGCGCGATCTCCGGCGTCTCGAGCCCCCCGAGCAGGCGGAGCGTGAGCGCGACCTGCGCGTCGGGCGCGAGCGCGGGGTGGCAGCAGAGGAACATCATGCGGAGCTGGTCGTCGGGCACGACGTCGACGAACGCGTCGAGGTCCCTCCACTTGTCACTGTCCATGGGGTCGGTCTCCACGAGCCGGTGGGCGGCGAGCTGGCGCGCATCGCGCGTGGACTCGCGGCGGAGCCGGTCGATCGCGCGGTTGCGGGCCGTGGTGGTGATCCAGCCGCCCGGGTTCGGCGGGAGCCCGGTCGCCGGCCACTGCGCGGCCGCGATCGCGAACGCCTCCGCGACCGCATCCTCGGCGAGGTCGACGTCGCCGAGGATGCGGGTCAGCGTGGCGGTGCAGCGCCCGGACTCCCGCCGGAAGACGGCGGCGAGGTCGTCGGTCACCCCTGGAACGGGCGCAGCTCGAGCTTCTCCTCGCAGGCCACGGCGCAGCGCCGGGCCCACTCGAGCGCGGCGTCGAAGTCGGCCGCCTCGATCACCCAGAAGCCGCCCATCTGCTCCTTGGACTCGGCGTAGGGACCGTCGGTCATCGAGACGTCACCGCCGCCGGCGAAGGCCACGGTGGTCGCCGACGACGCCGGCATCAGGCCGCCACCGAACACCCAGGTGCCGCTGCTCACCATCTCGTCGTTGAGGGCGCTGACCTGGGCGTGCCGGCGCTGCATGTCCGGGCTCGAGAAGTCGACTTCGTACTCGTCGTCGTGCCACACGGAGATGAGGTACTGGGTCATGGCGTGCTCCTGAAAGGGTCGGGTTCGTGCCGGCGGGGTCGCCGGCACCCATTCCACGAACGGGTGGGGCCGGATCGACACGCGTCCGGGGAATTCTTCCGCGTGGGTACGGTCGCGGTCGTGGATGTTCGCCGGACCCTCCGTCCTCTGGCGGTCCTGGCGTGCCTGACCGTCCTGGCCGTGGCGGGGTGTGGGAGCGGCGACCACCGGTCGGCGGCGCCGGCGGCGGTGCTGTGCCGCGAGCCGACCCGCGCCCCGACCGTCGCCGAGCCCACGGACCCGGCGGTGACCCGGCTCGCCGCCGTGACGACCGATGCCCGGCCGACGCGCTGTCGGGTGCTCCCCACGGAGATCCGCCTCCCCGCGGGGACGCGGGGAGCCGGACCGTTGCTGGTCGTCGCGCACGGGCTCGACGGGACCCCGGCGGCGCTGGCGCCGCTGCTCGACTCGTGGGCCCGGGCCGGGTACGTCGTGGCGTCGCCGACCTTCCCCCTGACGGCCAAGGACGGGTCGGGCGACTCGCTGCGGTCCGAGAGCGTCGACCAGGCCGCGGACCTCCGGGCGGTCATCGACGCGGTGACGCGAGCGTCCCGCACGCAGGGGGATCCAATGTCGGGTCGGGTCGACGTCGAGCGCGTGGGTGTGGCGGGCATGTCGCTCGGCGGGCTCGCGGTCTACGCGTTGATCTCCAACTCGTGCTGCAAGGAGTCGCGCGTCGACGCGGCGATCGTGATGGCCGGTGTCCGGCGCGAGTTCCCCGACGAGCGCTACGGACGCAACGACGCGCCCGTGCTCCTCCTCCAGGGCGACGCGGACCCCGGCTACCACAACAGCGTCGACGCCTATCCCGAGCTCGCGCCACCGAAGTGGTTCGTGACCCTGCACGGCTCACGCCACGCGCCGCCCTTCGAGGTCCCGAACGGTCCCGAGGCGCCGTTCGTCCGGACGGTCACGCGGGACTTCTGGGACCGGTACCTGCGCGGCGACCGTGGGGCGGCGGCGGACCTCGTCGCCGCGGTGGCCGCGCAGGGCCGGACCGTGTCGCTGCGGCGGGACCCGCGCTGACGGCTCAGTCGACGCGGTAGGACGTCATCGAGAGCGAACCGAGGTCGCAGCCCGCGACGACGACCTCCGCGGTCGTGCCGGCGGCCGCGGCGAGGCCCGCGGTGTGCAGCAGCGGCAGGAAGTGGTCGGGCGTCGGCGACGCGAGCAGGTGGTCCGGGTGGTGCAGCAGCTCGAGCGCGTCCTGCGGGCGCGTGGTCATGATCTCGCGGGCGGCGTCGTCGAAGCGGACGGCCCAGTCGTCGCCCTCCTCGTGCCGGCCCCACTTGATCATCCCGAGGTTGTGCACCACGTTGCCGCTGCTCAGGACGAGGACGCCCTGCTCGCGCAGCGGCGCCAGGCGCGTGCCGAGGTCGAAGTGGAACTCGGCGGGCTGGCGCGAGTCGATGGCGAGCTGCAGCACGGGGACGTCGGCGTTCGGGAAGACGTGCACGAGCAGGGACCAGGTGCCGTGGTCGATGCCCCACTGGTCGACGTCGAGGCCGACCCACGTGGGCGCCAGCGTCTCGACGACGAGGTCGGCGACGTCGGGCGCGCCGGGTGCGGGGTACTCGACCGCGAACAGCTCGTCCGGGAAGCCGTAGAAGTCGTGGATGGTCCGCGGTCGCTCCATCGCCGTCACCAGAGTGGCGTTGGTGTACCAGTGCGCCGAGATCGCGAGGACCGCGCGCGGGCGGGGCACCGACGCGCCGAAGGCGCTCCACGCCTCGGTCCAGCGGTTCGGCTCGAGCGCGTTCATCGGGTTGCCGTGGCCGAGGAACGCGGCCGGCATGCGGTCGGTCATGGGGATCCCGTCGACAGGTGGACGCGGGCATCGTAGGAGCCGCCGCGTCGGTCGCCCGGAGCACCGGGGTAGCTTCCCGGCCGTGCCGACCCCCACCACCGACGACGCGACCCGCAATCCCCACGCCGGGTGCGTGATCACCGACGACGACGCCACGATCGCCGCCGCCCTCGAGGACGTGAGCGTGCCGACGCTGCTGCTCACGCTCGTGCACATGACGGGCGACCCGTCGTACATCCGGGGAGACCTGAGGCCGGCGGGTCTGTTCCTCAACGAGGTGCAGGGGTTCATCACCCCCGAGGACCAGGCGCGCGCCCGCGCGCTCGCGCTCGACGTGATCAGGGACTACCGCGACGGCGGGTCGGTGCTGCCGCCCCCACCGGCGCCGGAGCTGCTCCAGGAGATGATGAGCTGGCTCGTCTGCGAGCCGGTCCCCGACGAGTACGTCCCGATGATGCTCGAGGAGCTCGAGCTCGACGGCACCGACCCCCGCCGGGTCGAGGTGCACGGTTCCGGCGCGGCGAAGCAGGCGTTCCCCGTGCTCGTGATCGGTTGCGGCCAGTCGGGCCTGCTCGCCGGGATCCGGCTGCAGGAAGCGGGCATCCCCTTCACGATCATCGAGAAGAACGACGGCGTCGGCGGCACCTGGTACGAGAACACGTACCCGGGCTGTCGGGTCGACGTCGGCAACCACTTCTACTGCTACTCGTTCGAGCCGAGCGACCACTGGACCGAGTTCTTCGCGCGCCAGCCCGAGCTGCAGAAGTACTTCGACGACGTGATGCACCGCCACGCGATCGAGTCCCACGTGCGGTGGCGGACCGAGGTGGTCGAGGCGGTGTGGGACGACGGCGCGGCGGTGTGGAACGTGACCGTGCGCAACCCGGACGGGAGCACCGAGGTGCTCACCGCGCGCGTCGTCATCTCCGCGGTCGGCCAGCTGAACCGGCCGAACCTGCCGGACATCCCGGGTCGCGACGACTTCGCCGGTCCGTCGTTCCACTCCGCGCAGTGGGACCACTCGGTCGACCACCGCGGCAGGCGCGTCGCGCTGATCGGCGCCGGCGCGAGCGGCTTCCAGATCGCGCCGACGATCGCACCCGACGTCGAGTCGCTGACGGTGTTCCAGCGGACCGCGCAGTGGATGTTCCCGAACCCGAACTACCACGAGCACGTCGGACCGGGCGTGCAGTGGGCGCTGCGCAACCTGCCGTTCTACGGTCGCTGGTACCGCTTCCTCATCTTCTGGCCGGGGTGCGACGGCGGGCTGGTCGCGGCGCGCGTGGACCCCGAGTGGGAGGACCAATCACGCGCGGTCAGCGCGACGAACGACGCGACGCGCGAGATCTTCACGCAATGGATCACCGACCAGGTGGGCGACGATCCCGAGCTGCTGGCCAAGGTGGTCCCCGACTACCCGGCGACCGGCAAGCGGACGTTGCAGGACAACGGGAGCTGGTTGCAGGCGCTCAAGCGGGACAACGTCGAGCTCGTGCGCGAGGCGATCGACCACATCGACGCGACCGGTGTGGTCACCGAGTCGGGCGCCCGCCACGACGTCGACCTCATCGTGTACGCCACCGGCTTCCAGGCCAACAAGTTCCTGTGGCCCATGCGCATCGTCGGCCGCAGCGGCGTGGTGCTCTCCGAGCAGTGGGGCGACGAGCCCAAGGCGTACCTCGGCATCTCGATGCCGAACTTCCCGAACCTGTTCTGCATGTACGGACCGGGCACGAACCTCGCGCACGGCGGCAGCCTGATCTTCCACTCCGAGTGCCAGATGCGCTACATCAGCGGGCTGCTCGACGAGCTGATCGGGCACGACCGCCGGGCGATCGAGCCGCGCCCGGACGTGCACGAGGCGTACTACGAACGGGTGCAGCAGGAGCTGCAGGGACTCGTGTGGTCGTCGCCCGCGATCGAGCACTCGTGGTTCAAGAACCCCCAGGGACGGATCCACACGCTGTCGCCCTGGCGGCTCGTCGACTACTGGGAGTGGACCCGCGAGCCGGATCTCACGGAGTACGTCGTCACGTGAAGTCGGAGCCGCCGTCGACGTTGACGTTGGCGCCGGTCATGTAGCTGTTCACCTTCGAGCCGACGAACGCGATCACCGGCCCGATCTCGGACGGGTGGCCCGCGCGGGGCAGGTGCGCCGGGTGGCCGAAGTCCTCGACGATGACGCGCATCGCGTCCTCGAGGCTGGCCGGGTCCACGCCGCGCTCCGGCGGTTGGGCCTCGAGGTAGCCGACGAGACCTGCGGAGAGGAACGACCCGGGCGAGACGGTGTTCACGAGGATGCCCTCCGGCGCGAGGGACAGCGACAGATTCTTGCTCACGCTCGTCAGCGCGGCCTTGCTCGCCGTGTACGCCACCAGCTCGGGCGACTGGCGCTTCGTGGAGTGCGCCGACACGTTCACGATGCGCGCCCACTCGGCCGCCCGCAGCAGCGGGAGCGCGGCGCGCACGCAGCGGACCGCGCTGAGCGTGCCGATGTCGAAGCTCGCGTGCCACTCCTCGTCGGACTCGTCCTCGAAGCGGTTGATGCTCTCGTCGCCCGGTCCGGCGGCATTGACGAGCACGTTCAGCGCGCCCCACCGTTCGCCGACCGTCGCGAACGCCGTGTCGACCGCGACCCGGTCGGTGAGGTCGGTCGGGATACCGACCGCGTCCGTCGCACCCGCGTTGAGCAGCTCGGAGACCGTGTCGTCGAGTGCGTCGCGCCCGCGCGCCAGGACGGCGACGCGCGCCCCCTCGCGGGCGAAGCACTCGGCCGCCGCCCGCCCCATTCCCTTCGATCCGCCGTTCACGACGACGGCCGCATCCCGCAGTCCCAGGTCCATCGCCTACTCCACCGGCTCGAAGAGGCCTTCGAACTCGAGCACACCGTCGCGCACCCGGCCGTAGAGCAGCCAGTCCCCCCGGAACATGCCGTGCTCGTACGGCGAGCACGCGATGTGCGTGCGCGGTCCGCCGGTCGTGCTCGACATGAACCGGATCGACTCCAGTCCCGCCCTGATGCCGGGGCCGGACAGGATCGGGGCCCGGAAGATGCCCTCGACGAGCACCCGGGCGGTGTCGTACGCCAGGACCGGGATCGCGTTCGGCCACATGGGCGGATCCTCGCCGTAGCGGGCGACGAACCGCTGGTGGAAGCCCTGGACCAGCGGGTTGGTCGGGTCGAACTGGTCGATGCCGACCCAGCCCTCGAAGTAGTCGAGGCCGGCCAGGTACCACATGAACGCGGTGCTCATGATCCGTGGGGGGTCCCACGCGAGCTCGTCGAGCGCGGCCCGGAGCAGTCCTTTCGCCGCGAGCATCCCGTAGCCCATGTACACGAGCGCGTCGGCGCCGACGTCCCGGAGGTGCGCGAGGTTCCCGGCGAGGTCCGCGGGCGACTGCGACACGCTCTCGACCGCGGCGATCGAGACGTCGTGGCGCCGGCACTCCTGGCGGAAGTAGCGGAAGTACTCCTCGCCGTTGGGCGAGATCTCGCTCAGCACCGCGACGCGCGTGTGCCCGTGGCGCTTCAACCATGCGACCACGAGCGCTGCGTCACCGCCGCAGTCGCCGTTGCCCAGCCGGAAGCAGTAGTCACCCTGGAGCCGCTCGGTGCCGCACCAGCTCACGAGCGGGACCTCGAGCGCGTTGGCGAGCGGACCGACCGTGATCGCGTTGTCGGAGCTGTACGCGCCGGCGACCGCGAGGCAGCCCTGGTCCACGAGCCAGCGGAACCCGTCGGTGGCGTTCCGGGCGGACCCGTGCGGGAGACCGTGCTCCCCGTGGAGCACGAACTCGACCGGTCGGTCGATCAGGCCCCGGGCCGCGGCCTCGTCGAAGGCCATCCGGTGGATGCGGTCGTAGCCGCCGTCCGGACCGTCGAGCGCGGCGCCGAGCCAGCCGATCTTGATGGGTTCCACTGCTCGCTCCTCGGTCGCGGGCGCGCAGTGGACCACCACTCGCCGCGCCGGCGCAATTGCGGCCCGGCGCCGCGGGCCACGGGTCCCGACGCCGTACGATCCGCGGCCGATGACCGACCGCAGGGGTGACCGCGTCTTCTGGTGGGTCCTCGCCGCGGTCACGGTCCTCGGACTCGCGATCCGCATCGGGTGGATCCTGGCGTCGCGCCAGCACGTCGACTTCGGTGGCGACGCGGGCTACTACCACCGCGCTGCCAACCTCCTCGCCGACGGGCGCGGGTTCATCTCGCCCTACAACCTCCACCCGCCCCGCCCCGCCGCCGACCACCCGCCGCTCTACACGCTCTGGCTCGCGATCCCGTCGGTGCTCGGCCTCCGCAGCCAGCTGGCCCACCTGCTCTGGTCGGCGGTGCTCGGGGGCGGGACGATCGTGGTCGTCGGCCTCACCGGCCGCGAGATCGCGGGACGGCGACTCGGGCTGATCGCGGCGACGATCGCGGCCGTCTACCCGAACCTCTGGGTGCCCGACGGGTCGTTGATGGCCGAGACCGCGTCGATGTTCACGGTCGCCGTCGCGCTCCTCTTCGCCTACCGGTACTGGCGGGCACCGACATGGCCGAAGCTGGCCGTGGTCGGGATCGCGGCGGGCGCGGGCGCGCTGACGCGCTCGGAGCTCGTGCTCATCGTCCCGCTGATGGTGGTGCCGCTCGCCGTGCTCGTCCCCGGGATCCGCAGCGCCGACCGCTGGCGCGGGGTCATCGCGGGCGCAGGCGCGGCGCTGCTCGTGATGGCCCCGTGGTTCGCGTACAACATCTCGCGCTTCGAGCAGCCGGAGCTGCTGAGCACCCAGTTCGGCCTGACGCTGTCCTCGGCGAACTGCGACGCCGTGTGGCACGGCTTCCACAAGAGCTACTTCGACATCAACTGCTCGAAGGCGATCGAGACCACCCTCCCGAAGGGACTCGACGCGTCGCAGCAGGACGCCCGTCACCGCAAGGTCGCGATCCGCTACGTCGAGGACCATGCCGGTGAGATCCCCCGGATCACGCTGGCCCGCATCGGGGCCGTCCTCGGCCTCTACCACCCGGAGTACCAGATCACCCTCGACGGCACCTTCGAGGGCCGCGGCCTGGCGCAGGCACGCGCGGGGATGTGGTCGTTCTGGGTGCTGGCGGTGACGTCGGTGGCCGGGGCGGTCGTGCTGCGACGCCGGCGGACGGTGCCGGTCTTCCCGCTGCTCGTTCCCCCGGTGATGGTGCTGTTCACCGTGGTGACCGTCTACGCCAGCACGCGGTTCCGAGCCTCCGCCGAGGTGTCCCTGTGCCTGCTCGCGGGTCTCGCCGTCGACGGGCTCTGGCGGTACGTGGCCGCGCGCCGGAGTCCGTGATCGGGATCGCTCAGCCGACGCGGATCTGGTGGTCGGGTGGCGCGAGCGCAGGGTGGGCGTCGAGGCCCATCGTCCAGACGTCGTAGGTCCCGGATCCGGGCTCGAAGCCGCGCCACCGGTCGTACGCGGAGAACGCGCCGCGGTAGTGGACCGTCTCGCCCCGTCGTAGCCGGGCGGCGCAGTCGGCGAACCCGGAGCAGTCGTGGCGGCCGGTGAGCAGCGCAGGGAGCCGGGCGCGGATCGCGTCGCCGCGGTCGGACCTCGCGGCGACGGCCGCGAGCGCGACGAGCATCGTGCAGTCGTACGCGCTGGCCGAGAAGAAGGGATCGGTGCCCGTCGCCGCGAGGCGGGCGGTGAAGGGGTGGTCGATCCCGGCGGGGGCCCCCGCCGGGCTCGTGCCCTTCATGCCCGCGACGACGGCGTGGTTCGCCGGGTCGACCATCGCTCCGAGATCGGCCGACTGCAGCGAGTCGTTGCCATAGGTCGGAACCTGCTGCGGGCCCTTCCCGGCTGCGGCGAGGGCGCGCAGGACCGGCGCGACGGCGTCCGGGGTACCGAGGAGCAGGATCGCGTCCGCCCGGTCACGCGTGAGCGTCCGGGCCAGGGCGGAGCCGGAGGCGAGGGCGTCCGGCCCGGGCTCGACCGGGTGCAGCCCTGCGGCGCGCAGCGCGGCGGTCACCTGCGCGGCGAACTCGGGGTCCACGCCCGCAGGCGGCGCGACGACGAGCGGGCGGCGGTGCCCGTCGTCGCGCAGCAGGCGCGCGAGCGCGACCGCCTGCAGCCGGTCGGGGGGTGCGGTGCGGAAGTACCAGCCGTCGGAGTCCATCGTCGAGAGCGCACCCGCGGTGTTCGCGCCCGAGCACAGCACGACGTGGTCGTCGGCGAGGTGCGGGATGAGGTCGGCGGCGACCTGTGAGCTCGACGGTCCGATCACCGCGTCGACGTGACGGTCGGTCACGAGCCCGGCCAGCGCCGCCCGGGCGGTGGTGGGGTCGGATCCGTCGTCGGCGACGGCGAGCGACACCGGCTGGCCGCCGACGCCGCCCGACCCGTTGATCTCGTCGACCGCGAGCTGCACGGGCGTGCCGAAGGCGGTGTTCACGGCCGAGACCGGCCCGGTCGCCGGCAGGAGGGCGCCGAGCGCGAGCCGGCCGTCGGCCGCGGGGCCGGGGCGGGTGGTCGAGCTGGAGGGGATGCGGCGCGGCGCCGTCCGGGCGGATCCGGACGAGCCCGAGCATGCCGCGAGCACCGCGAGCGCGAGCGCGAGGGCGCCCGCACGCCGGACCGGGCGCGCCGAGCGGGAGAGCGGAGGGGCCACCCCACGAGGGTACGGGAGGCCGGCTCGGGGTCCGGGTCGGCGTCGCGGGTGACTTCAGTCGGATCGGGTGAAATGCCGACAACCCCCGGGTGCGCACCGCGAGCGCCCGAGTCGGAGGATCCGTCACGAACCGTCACGCTGTCCCACTGACCGTCCTGGCCGTGACGGTCGGCGCCCTGCTCGTGCCGCTCGCGGCGCCGGCCGGTGCCTGGCCCGGGGACCCCGACGGCACCTTCGGGAGCTGCGGTGTGCGCACCGTCGACGCGTCGCCCGGCGCCTCGAGCGCGCTACGCGCCGCGGCCACGACCCCGTCGGGCGCGGTCGTGGGGGCCGGCGCCGGCGGTGACCGCGGCCTGATCGTCCGGCTGACCGGCATCGGCGTTCCCGACGCGACGTTCGCGGCGAGTGGGGTCCGGCTCGTCTCGTTCGGCACGCCCGCGCGCTTCGACGCGGTCGCGGCGACGGCGTCCGGCGGGGCGGTGGCGGTCGGCCGGCGGACGGTCACGCCGGAGACGGACACGGTCGTCGCGCGCGTCGACGACGCGGGGAAGCTCGACCCGACGTTCCACGGCTCCGGCAAGGTGTCGGTCGACGTGGGCGGCTCCGACTCGGCGACCGCGGTCGCGGTCGGCGGCGACGGGTCGGTGTACGTCGGTGGGAACGCCGGCAGCGGCGGATACGTCCTCCACTACACCGCGGCCGGCGCGCTCGACCCGGCGTGGTCCGGTGACGGGCGCGCGACCGGCCTCCCGCTGTCGGTGCGGGCGCTCGCGCTCGCGCCCGACGGGTCGGTGCTGGTCGGCGGGGCCACGACGCCCGCGCCGGGCGACTGGCGCATCCTGCGGCTCGGTACCGGCGGAACGGTCGACGCCACCTTCGGCGGCGCGTCCGGCCGGACCGTGGACCTCGGCGGTCAGGACGCCGTGACCGCGCTCGCCCGCCGGTCCGACGGCTCGGTCGTCGCCGCGGGCGTCGGCGTCGGCGCCGCGGGTGCCGGTCGCACCGTGGTCCGCGGCTTCCTCGCGGACGGAACCGACGATCCCACCTTCACGTCCTTCGTCGAGCGCTTCGGCGCCGACGACCTGCCCGTGAGCGTGGGCGCGCAGTCCGACGGCACGATCCTGCTCGCCGCGAACTCGGCGGTCGGCTCGGACAACGACGTCGTGCTCGCACGCCTCGACTCGGACGGCGCGCCCGACCCCGACTTCGGGATCGACGGCGCGACGGTCTGGGACCTGGGGCGGCGCTCACGCGTCGGTGGCGCGGTCGCGGTGCCGGGCCAGAAGCCGATCGCGGTCGGATCGGTCCGCGTCGCCGGCCGGGACACCGCAGCGGTGCTCCGCTACCAGGACGACGGCTCGGCCGCCGGGATCCCCGTGCAGGGCTTCACGACCGACGCGTTCGGCGGGGTCCACCCGTGGAGCGTCGGCTGCCTCGGTGGGCCCACCGGCGTGACCGGCACGCCGTACTGGTCGGGATGGGACATCGTGCGCGGCTCGGCGGCGCTCCCGGGCGGACGCGGCATCGAGGTCGACGCGTACGGCGCGGTGCACGGCTTCACGTGGGGTGACACGCCGGCGGGCCAGAAGCCGGTGGCGAAGGGGACGCCCTACTGGCCGGGATGGGACATCGTGCGCGGCGTCGCGGTCCTGCCCGACGGCTCGGGCGGGTACGAGCTCGACGGCCTCGGCGGCCTCCATCCGTTCGCGATCGGCAGCGGCACCCCGCCGGCGGTCCCCAAGGGGACGCCGTACTGGTCCGGGCTCGACATCGCCCGCGGGCTCGCGCTCATGCCCGACGGCCAGGGTGGCTACGTCGTCGACGGCACCGGCCGGATCTACCGGTTCGGTGGCGCGCCGGCGGTCAACGCAGGGTCGCCGAGCTGGCCGGGCCAGGACGTCGTGCGCGGCATCGTGGTGTCGCCCGACGGCAGCGGCGGCTGGATCCTCGACGCGTTCGGCGGTCTGCACCCGTTCGGCACGGGCGGTGACCGACCGCCGGGGACGCCCCTGGGCGCGCCGTCGTGGGGCAGCGCGCTCGCCCGCGGCGCGAGCGCGTTGCCGTCCTGACCCGCGCCGGCGGAGCGGGTGGCCGCCCGCCGCGCCGATCGCGCCGGTAGCGTCCGGCGATGCCCGCGCGCCGGAACGTCCTGCTGATCACCGTCGACCAGTGGCGGGGTGAGTGTCTCTCGGTCGCGGGCCACCCGGTGGTGCGCACGCCCGCGCTCGACGCGCTTGCGGCGGAGGGCGCGCGCTTCGCGCGCCACTACGCCCAGGCGGCGCCCTGCGGACCGTCGCGTGCGTCGTTGCACACGGGCCAGTACCTGATGAAGCACCGCTCCGTGCTCAACGGCACGCCCCTCGACGCGCGTTTCACGAACCTCGCGCTCGAGGCCCGGGCGGCCGGGTACGACCCGGTGCTGTTCGGCTACACGGACGCGTCGCCGGATCCGCGTGTCCTCGCGTCGGACGATCCCCGGCTCCGCACGTACGAGGGGGTACTGCCCGGGTACCGGGCCGTCGTCGACCTGCCCGAGCACCTCGAGGCCTGGGGCGCGTGGCTGCGGACCCGGGGCTACGACGTGCCGGCGAACGTGCGGGACCTCTACACACCGGTCGGCGACGATCCCCGCGCGCCCGTCGCCTACCGCGCCGAGGACACCGAGGCCGCCTTCCTCACCGGCGAGATCCTCGACCACGTCGACGGCGCCGACGGCTCCTGGTTCGTGCACGCCGCGTACATCCGGCCCCATCCTCCGTTCGTCGCACCGGAGCCCTACAACACGATGTACGACCCGGCGTCCGTCCCGGCGCCGGTGCGGGCGGCCACGCCCGAGGCGGAGGGCGCGGTGCACCCGATCGTCGCGGGCGCCCTGGCCGTGCCCGGCGTGCGCCTCGGCGACGACGACGGCGAGCTCCGCCGGACCCGCGCCACCTACTACGGGATGATGAGCGAGGTCGACGCGCAGCTCGGCCGCCTGTTCGACGGGCTGCGGGCGCGCGGTCAGTGGGACGACACCCTCGTCGTGCTCACGTCGGATCACGGCGAGCAGCTCGGTGACCACTGGCTCACCGAGAAGCTGGGGTGGTTCGACCAGAGCTACTTCATCCCCCTCATCGTGCGCGATCCCGACCGGCCCGACGCGGCGGGGACCGTCGTCGAGCGCTTCACCGAGAACGTCGACGTCATGCCGACAGTGCTCGATTGGCTCGACCTCCCCGTGCCCGTGCAGTGCGACGGTCGGTCGGTGCTCGCGCTCGCGCACGGCGAACCGGTCGAGCGGTGGCGGGACGCCGCGTTCTGGGAGTGGGAGTTCCGCGATCCGATCGGGCGCTGGGCCGAGTCCATGCTCGGACTCACGATGGACCAGTGCGGCGTGTCGGTGCTGCGCGACGAGCACGGTAAGTACGTGCACTTCACCGGCCTGCCGCCGCTCTTCTACGACCTCGACGACGACCCCGACGAGCTCGTCGACCGCGCCGGCGACCCGGCGTGCGCGGCGACGGTGCTGGCGTACGCGCAGCGCATGCTCTCGCACCGGATGGAGCACGTGGAGCAGACGCTCACCGGTCAGGTGGTCACCGCGGCCGGGCTGCTCGACGGCCGGTCCTGAGCTCCCGACGGGGTCGCGCGACCGCCTCCGGCGACCCTGCGGGTCTCCCCAAAAGGGATATTTCCGGACCCTGCGACGGCCGTCACAGGATTTTTCGACGACCTCCGATCGGGCCCCGAACCACGCGTCCTCCGGCCGACGCGTCCGGCGCTGAACCCGTCGAATCGCTGCCAGTATCTGGTATTTGACCTTCGAGTGGTCACTACCGACGGGTAACCTGACAGTCCTGAAAGCCCGTTGCCTGCGCTTCTGCGGCTTTCGCTCCCCCCTCAACCCTCTGGTTCGCGCCGTCGCGCGCCCCGGCGGGCTCCGGGGGGAGGAGGTGGAGTGAAAGGAGTTCCCATGAACGGTCGCACCGTTGCGATCGGATCGGGACTGCTCGTCGCCGCGACGAGCGTCGCGATCGTCGGAGCCGCCACGGCGGCCGCCGACACGCAGCCCACGCGGCAGCCCGCCCGGCGGGTGGTCCGTCCCCGGATCGACCCGGCCGTGCAGGCCGAGGTCCGGCGCGAGACCGAGGTCCAGTACGCCGCCGCCGTCAACCGGGCGCGCTGGTTCGAGGGCGTGACCGCCCAGCGCTGGCGTGACGCCCTCGCGTTGCAGGAGGCGGCACGCGTCGCCGCCCGTCGCCGTGCCCCGAGTGCGGGCAGCGGCGGCAACGTCCTCGACTGCATCAGGCACCGCGAGAGCCGCGGCCAGTACGGCGTGGTCAACGGCTCCTCCGGAGCCGCCGGCGCGTACCAGTTCATGCCCGGTACGTGGAACACCACCGCGCGCAGCGCGGGGCGGACGGACCTCGTCGGGGTGAACCCGGCGAACGCGAGTCCGGCCGACCAGGACGCGATGGCGCGTCAGCTGCTCGCGACCCAGGGCCTCGGACCGTGGGGTGGCGGCTGTGGCTGATCGATCGAAGCACACCGCCCGCAACGCGATCGCGGCGACCGTCGCGACGTTCGTCGGACTCGGTGCCGTCGGCATCGCGTTCAGCGCCGAGCCCCCCGCCGGCGCCGAACCCGCCCAGCGGTCCGCGCGCGAGGCCCGCACCACGGCCACGAAGGTCAAGGTCCCCCTCGATGCCGCGGTCGCGGCCCGGGCGCGGGCCGAGGCCGAGCAGGCCCTGCTCGTGCAGGCCGTGAAGCAGCAGCAGCTCGAGGCGTTCTACGCGGCGATGGCGCAGCGGTTCACGCCGAAGACCGGTGTGAACTGGGACGGCATCGCCCGCTGCGAGACCGGCGGCAACTGGTCCATGCGCGGCGCGCAGTTCTCGGGTGGCCTCGGCTTCTACAACGGCACCTGGAACGCGTTCGGCGGTCGAGAGTTCGCGTCGAACGCCGGCCTGGCGTCGCGTGAGCAGCAGATCGTCGTCGCGGAGCGCGTCTACGCGCAGTACGGCCTGTCCGGGTGGGGCTGCCGCGCGTACGGCTAGCACGCGGGCGATCGCGTAGCGTCGCCGCATCCAGACGTCACCTCCCGACCTCGAGTTCGGTGCGTTCACCGACACGGCGCCCTGGGTCGTCGACCCCGACGACCTGTCCTGGCGGCGCGGCCTCGACGGCGTGCGCGCCCGGACGCGCGCCGGCACCTCCGACCTGACCACCCCACCCCGGATCCCGCCGATCCGGCGGTGGGTGCGGGTGGTCGGCTCGGTCGGCTGGGCGCTCGCCTGGTGGTACGTGCGGGAACGCGGCACCGAGCGCTCCCGTGCCGGCCTCTCGGCCCGGTTGCGGCGGAGCTTCGAGGGCCTCGGCTCCACGTACATCAAGCTCGGCCAGATCGTCTCCGGCGGTGACGGCCTGTTCCCCGAGGAGCTGGTCCGGGAGTTCAAGCTGCTCCGCGACCGTGTCCCCGCCGAGCCGTTCCCGGTGGTGCGCCGGATCGTCGAGGAGGATCTGGGCCGGCCGCTCGACGCGGTGTTCGCCCGCTTCGACGAGGAGCCGCTCGCGGCGGCGTCGATCGCCCAGGTCCACGCCGCCGTGCTGCGCACCGGGGAGGAGGTCGTCGTCAAGGTGCAGCGGCCCGACGTCGCCACCCTCGTGCGCGAGGACCTGCGGGCGCTCGCCTGGCTCGGACCCCGCATGGTGGGTCGCATCCCCGTCGCCGCGCTGGCGAACCCGCCCGCGCTCGTGGAGCTGTTCGCGGAGACGATCGTCGAGGAGCTCGACTTCCGGCTCGAGGCCGAGAACATGCTCGACGTCGCGCACGCGCTCGCCCGCATCGGCGTCGGCACCACCGTGGTGGCGCGACCCCATCCGCGGCTCGTGACGCGGCGGGTGCTCGTGATGGAGCGGCTCGAGGGATACGAGTTCGAGGATGTCGAGGGCATGCGCGCGGCGGGGATCGACACCGACGCGCTGCTGCGGGCGGGACTCATCAGCTTCCTCGAGGGCGCGCTCGTCCACGGTGTGTTCCACGGCGATCTCCACGGGGGCAACCTGTTCGTCCTGCCGGACGGCCGCACCGCGCTCCTCGACTTCGGCATCACCGGTCGACTCGACGAGCGCAAGCGGCTCGCGTTCCTGCGCCTGATGATCCTCGGCAGCTCCGGCGACGTGCGCGGTCAGCTCGCCGCGCTGCGCGACCTCGGCGCGTTCCCCCCGGACACCGACCTCGAGGCGGTGATCGCCGACCTCGGTCTCGACCAGCCGATCAAGGACCCGACGCTCATGAGCGCCGACGAGCTCGTCGGCGAGCTGCGCGACCTCACCAAGTCGCTGCTCGAGTACGGCGCCCGCGCGCCGAAGGAGCTCATGCTGTTCGTGAAGAACATGATGTTCCTCGACGGCGCGACCGCGACGCTCGCGCCCGATCTCGACATCATCGGCGAGATCGTCCACGTGTACGCCTACTTCCAGGAGCGCTACGGCGACCAGTTCGCGAAGGACCTCGGCATCGTGGCGACGCCGGACCTCGACCTCACCTCGGTCAAGGCGAGTCTCGGGGTCGGCGAGGAGTGGGGGGACTCGTTGACGTACGCGCAGGTGCGCGAGCGCCGCGAGCTGATCCGGGAGCGCATGCAGGCCCGGCAGCAGCGGACCCGGCGGCGCAAGCGCCCCTAACCTCCGGCTGAGCGGCGTCGAGACGACCGGGCGCAGCGGCACCGCTCACCGATCCTCCCGGTCGTTCCTATCGAGCCCCTGCCGCTCAGGATGTGATGCTCATGCCGGAGTTCCCGGAGATGCAGGCGTTGGCGGAGCGGGTCGAGGAGTTCCTCGAGGGCGCGACGTTCGCGGGCGTCGACGTCCTCGGCTTCTCGTCGCTGAAGACGGTGCTGCCGGGCCCGGAGCAGCTGGCCGGGGCGCAGCTCGTGCGCGTCGACCGGCGGGGCAAGTACCTGCGGCTCGTCACCGACGCGCAGGTCGACGTCGTGCTGCACCTCTCGCAGGCGGGCCGGCTCGACATCGAGAGCCCCGGCAAGCGGACCAAGCCCAAGGGCGCCGCGGTCCGCTTCCGCTTCGACGGCGATCGCGCCCTGCTCGTGCGCGAGTTCGGGCACGAGCGCAAGGTCGCGTGGTGGGTGCTCGAGGCCGCCGACGCCGGTCCGACCGAGGGCCTCGGTCCCGAGGTCGACTCGGAGGCGTTCGAGCTCCTGGTGCGGACCGGCGCCGATGGTCGGCGAATCCACACCGTGCTCCGGGACCAGCGCACCGTCGCCGGGCTCGGCCGGGGCTGGACCGACGACGCGCTGCGCCGGGCGCACGTGTCACCGTTCGCGTCGCTGAAGTCGCTCTCGCCGGAGGCGCGGGACCGGCTGCTGGTCGCGATCCGCGAGACCCTGGCCGAGGCGCTCGCGACGGAGCGGACCCGCTCCGGGGGTCTGTCGGAGTCCAAGCTGGGCGACCGCTTCCAGGTCCACAACCGTCACGGGCTGCCGTGTCCCGAGTGCGGGACGGCGATGCGCCGGGTCTCCTACGAGAGCCACGAGATCACCTACTGCCCGCAGTGCCAGACCGGGGGGAAGATCCTCGCCGACCGCCGGATGTCACGCCTGGTCAAGTAGGCGCCGCCGGCGGGAGTGCCCGACCGCAGCGGTGACCGTCGACGTTGAGCGGTCACCGCCGGGTGCGAGGCACCGCGGTATCGGCCGATCGCCGGGGCCGCTTGAGCCTGCGTAGAGTCACTGCCCGTGATGGGTGTCCCGGCCGTGCTCGCGTCGATCCCCAGCCCGAGCGACGGGGTGATCCGGCTCGGTCCGGTCCCGCTCCACATGTACGGGCTGATGATCGCGGTCGGCGTCCTCGTGGCGGCCAAGGTCGGCAAGGTCCGCTACATCCGCAAGGGCGGCCCGGACCTTGCCGAGGAGGCCCGCCACGACCGGGCGGTCGCGTTCGACAGCATCGCCTTCTGGGCGGTGGTCGGCGGCATCATCGGCGCCCGCCTGTACCACGTCGTCACCGACTACCAGCTCTTCGAGGGGCATCCCGAGCGGATGTTCGAGATCTGGCGGGGTGGCCTCGGGATCTGGGGTGCGGTAGTGGGTGGCGCGCTGGCGGCCTGGATCGTCGGCCGCCGCCGTCACCTCGTCTTCGCGGACATCGCCGACTCGATCGTGCCGGGACTCGCGTTCGCGCAGGCGATCGGGCGCTGGGGCAACTACTTCAACCAGGAGCTGTTCGGCGGGCCGAGCACGCTGCCGTGGGCGGTCGAGATCGACGCGGCGCACCGGCCCGTCGGATATGCGCACTACGCGACGTTCCAGCCGACGTTCCTCTACGAATCCCTGTGGTGCGTCGCGCTCGGGTTCGCGTTGCTCTGGATCGACAAGCGGTTCACGCTCGTCCGGGGCCAGCTCTTCTGGCTGTACGCGGGCGGGTACGTCGTGTTCCGCTTCGTGATGGAGGAGATGCGGATCGATCCCGCCCACACGATCGGACCGCTGCGCGTGAACGCGTGGGTGAGCATCGCCGTGTTCGTGATCTCGGTCACGATGTTCCTGGTGCTCGGCCGGCGGGCGCGGGCGCGCGCGAATTCCGCAGAGCTCCGGGCCGTCGACGAGCCGAGCGCGTCCTAGTCTGGGATCTCCCTCGCAGGAGTTCCCCGCATGAGCATCTCTCCCCCGACGACCGCGGTCGCCGCACGCGCGGTCGACGCATCCAAGATCTACGGCCAGGGTGAGGCCGAGGTCCGCGCGCTCGACCACATCTCGGTCGACTTCGAGGCCCGCAAGTTCACCGCGATCATGGGTCCGTCCGGCTCCGGCAAGAGCACGCTGCTGCACTGCCTCGCCGGTCTCGACCGCCTCACCTCGGGCCAGGTGTACATCGGCGACGTCGACATCAGCGCGAGCAGCGAGAAGGAGCTCACGCTGATCCGGCGGGACCGCATCGGCTTCGTGTTCCAGTCGTTCAACCTGGTGCCGACGCTCGATGCGGAGGAGAACATCACGCTCCCGCTCGCGCTCGCCGGCAAGAAGGCCGACCGGGAGTGGTTCGACCGCATCATCGGCATCCTGCGGCTCGGCGACCGGCTCTCGCACCGTCCGAGCGAGCTCTCGGGCGGCCAGCAGCAACGGGTCGCCGTCGCTCGCGCGCTCGTCTCGCGGCCCGAGCTGATCTTCGCCGACGAGCCGACCGGGAACCTCGACTCGCGTGCCAGCGCCGAGATCCTGGCGTTCATGCGCAGCGCGGTGACCGACCTCGGTCAGACGATCGTGATGGTCACCCACGAGCCGAACGCGGCGGCCTACGCCGACCGGGTCGTGTTCCTCGCCGACGGCCAGATCGTCGACGAGATGACCGAGCCGTCGCCGGACCGCGTGCTCGATCGCCTCAAGCAGTTCGGCGGGTAGCGCCGTGCTCAAGCTCACGTTGCGTGGGCTCGTCGCCCACAAGCTGCGTTTCCTGCTGACCGCGGTCGCGGTGGTGCTCGGCGTCTCGTTCGTGACCGGCACGCTGATCTTCACGGACACGGTGAAGAAGACGTTCGACTCGTTGTTCGCCGACGTCTACAAGGGCACCGACGCGTACGTGCGCTCGAAGAACGTCGTGAAGTCGCAGTTCGGCGCCGACCAACGCGCGCCCGTGCCCGAGAGCCTCGCCACCGACATCGCGCAGGTCGACGGTGTGAAGGCGGCCGACGGCAACGTCCAGATCGACGTCGCGCAGTTCCTCGGCCGCAACGGCAAGCCGGTCGGCAACCCGGGCGCGGGCGCGCCGACGTTCGGCACCAACTGGACGTCGGTGCCGGCCCTGAACCCCTGGACGCTCGTGCCCTACGGCGGCGAGCGGTCGCGCCCACCCGCGGGCCCCGACCAGGTCGTCATCGACAAGGGGACGGCGGACTCCGAGAAGTGGGGGATCGGGCAGACGATCACGATCCTGTTCCCGGGCAACGCGAACACGGCCCAGGCGCGGTTCACCGTCGTCGGTGTCGCGAAGTTCGGTGACCTCGACCGACCGGCCGGCGCGACCGTCGCGCAGTTCACGACCCAGCGGGCCCAGGAGCTCGACAACCAGGTCGGCAAGTTCGACTCGGTGTCCGCCACGGCCGACCCGGGCGTGAGCCAGCCCGAGCTCCAGGCACGCATCCGGGACGCGATCCCCGCGCGCTACCAGGTGATGACCGGCGCGCAGATCACCAAGGAGAACCAGAACGAGCTCGAGAAGAACCTCTCGATCTTCACGACGGTCCTGATCGCCTTCGCGCTCGTCTCCCTGTTCGTGGGCGCGTTCATCATCGTCAACACCTTCTCGATCGTCGTGGCCCAGCGCACCCGTGAGCTCGCACTGCTCCGCGCGCTGGGGGCCTCGGGGCGACAGGTGCGGCTGTCGGTGATCGGCGAGGCGCTCACGATCGGCGTGCTCGCGTCGGTGTTCGGTGTGATCGTGGGCATCGGCATGAGCGCGGCGCTGCGCGCGATGCTCAGCGCGTTCGGTCTCGACATCCCCACCACCGCGCTCGTGATCCAGGCGCGCACGATCGTCGCCGGACTCGCGGTCGGGATCATCGTCACGGTGATCTCCGCCATCCTCCCGGCCCGCCGGGCGGCCCGGGTCCCGCCGATGGCGGCCCTGCGGTCGGTGGCCGTCGAGCAGCGCAACCTCCGCTCGCGCTCGATCACGGGCGCGGTGATCCTCGCGCTGGGCATCGTCGCGCTCCTCACGGGTCTCTTCGGCGGCGGCGGGATCCAGCTCGTCGGGCTCGGGGCGTTCCTCGGCTTCATCGGAGTGGCGGTGCTCGGCCCGGCGATCGCGCGGCCCGTGGCCCGCACGCTCGGCGCACCGTTGCCGCGCCTCCGGGGCGTCGCCGGCAACCTCGCCCGCGAGAACTCGGTCCGCAACCCGCGCCGGACGTCGTCGACGGCCGCCGCGCTGATGATCGGCGTCGCGCTCGTCGGGCTGTTCTCGATCTTCGCCGCCTCGGTGAAGGCGTCCATCAGCACGCAGATCGACAAGGCGTTCAAGGCCGACTTCATCGTCAAGCACGAGGGGAACGCGTTCGGCGCGCCGTTCAGCCCCAAGATCGCGCAGGCCGTGGCGAAGGACCCCAACGTGAAGGTCGCGGCTGGGCTGCGGGCCGCGCCGCTGCGCGCCGGCGGCAAGGACGACTTCGCGGTGTCGTCGGACCCGGCCACGATCGGTGAGCTGTTCGACTTCCAGCAGGCCTCCGGCGACATCAAGGCGCTCGGTCCCGACTCCATCGCGGTCTCGACCAAGACCATGAAGGACCACGGCTGGAAGCTCGGTCAGGACATCACGGTCAAGTTCCCGGTCGGCGGCGACACGCCGATGAAGATCGCCGCCACGTACAAGGCCGGCGCGCAGCAGGGACTCAGCGACTACTTCCTCGCCACGTCCGCGTACGCGAAGCACTACACCAACCTGGCCGACTTCCAGGTGTACGTGAAGCTCAAGCCGGGAGTGGACGCCAAGGCCGCCAAGCCGGAGCTCGACCGGATCGTGAAGCAGTTCCCGGGCGTCGAGCTCACCGACAAGACGGGCCTGAAGCGGCAGTTCGAGTCCCGGATCGACCAGCTGCTCGCGCTGTTCTTCGCGCTCCTCGGCCTGGCACTGTTCATCGCACTCATCGGCATCATGAACACGCTGCTCCTGTCCATCGTCGAGCGCACGCACGAGATCGGGTTGCTGCGCGCCATCGGCATGTCGCGCAAGCAGGTGCGCTCCACCGTGCGCTGGGAGTCGATCATCGTCGCCGTGTTCGGCGCGCTGCTCGGCCTCGTGCTCGGGATCGCGCTCGGTTGGACGATCGTCAAGGCGCTCGAGGACCAGGGCTTCAGCTCGTTCGCGATCCCGGTCGGTCAGCTCGTGATCTACGTCGTGATCGCCGGCATCTTCGGTGTGCTCGCCGCCGCGTACCCGGCGCGGCGCGCGGCGCGGCTCAACGTGCTCGAGGCGATCTCCACGGAGTAGCTCAGCCCGCGGCGGTGGTCCCGCCGTCGACCGCGAGCACCTGGCCGGTCACGTGGTGCGCGGCCGGCGACAGCAGGAAGCCGGCCACGCCCGCGATGTCGGCGGCCTGGGCCACCTCGCCGAGGGGGATGTCGCGCTTGGCCCGGGCCCGGCTCTCGTCGCTGTCCCACGCGCCGGCCGTCATCGGCGTGTCGACCGCGCCGGGGCAGATGCAGTTCACCCGCACACTGCGCGGCCCGTACTGCACCGCCGCCAGGCGCGTGAGCGCGACCACCCCGCCCTTGCTCGCGGTGTAGCCGGAGCCGAAGCCGTGCCCGCGGAGCGCCGCGGTCGATGCGATCGTGACGATGCTGCTGCGCGGCGCGTGCTCGTCGTCGCGTACGAGGTGGGGCAGCGCGTACTTCAGGGTGAGGAACGTGCCGGTGAGGTTCACGGTCAGCGTCTGCTGGAACGTCTCCAGCGAGACGTCGGCGAGCGGTTGCAGGTCCGGTCCGGCGAAGATGCCCGCCGCGGTGACCACGCCGTCGAGTCGCCCGTGGGCGGTCAGTGCCCGGGCCAGCGCGGCCCGGACCTCGATCTCGGCGCCGACGTCCGCCCCGAGTCCGATCGCCTCGCCGCCGACGGCGCGGATCGCCTCGACGGTCTCGTCGACGCCCATCGGGTTGCGGTCGACGACCACCGCGACGCCACCCCGGGCCGCGACCTCGGTCGCGACGGCCCGGCCGATGCCCGAACCGCCGCCGGTGACGAGCACCACGCGACCGTCGAGATCCGGTTCCACGCCGCCGACGGTATCCGGGCGTTACCGTGACCGGCCAGGACCCGGGGGAGCGATGACGGACGCGCAGCAGATGCACACGGTCGCGGGCAGGGTGATCGTGGTGACCGGATCGGGCCGGGGCGTGGGTCGCGGCATCGCGGTCCATCTCGCCCGTGGTGGTGCGCGCGTCGTGGTCGCGGAGTGGCAACCCGAGCTGCTGGCCGACGCGGTGGCCGAGCTCGAGGGACTCGGCGCCGAGGTGCTCGGTGTGGCGACGAACATCATGGAGCGGAACGAGATCGACGCGATGGTGGCCGCCACCGTCGAGCGGTTCGGCCGTATCGACGGCCTGGTCAACAACGCGCAGACCTTCCGGCCGATGGCGCCGATGGCCGCGGTGAGCGAGGCCGACGTCGACGTCTTCCTCACCTCCGGGGTGAAGGGCACGCTCTGGGCGATGCAGGCCGTGTACCCGCACATGGCCGCCCGGGGCTGGGGCCGGATCGTCAACTTCGGGTCGTCGATGGGCATCACGGGCGGACGCGGCTTCGGCGCGTACAACGCGTCGAAGGAGGCGGTGCGTGCGCTCACCCGGACGGCGGCGCGGGAGTGGGCCGCCGACGGCATCGTCGTCAACTGCATCGCGCCGGCGGCCGCCGACCATCACGGCGAGGCCGCGAAGCGGACCGAGGGCTACCGCACGTTCGTGGAGAGCTGTCCGATGGGCCGCCAGGGCGACCCCGAGACCGACATCGGCCCGCTCGCGTGGTTCCTGTGCTCCGACGCGTGCCGCTACCTCACCGGGCACACGTTCATGGCCGACGGCGGCGCGTTCATGTGGGCGTGACGGTGGGGCTCGCCGCGACGGAGGGCTACCGGTACGTCGTGCCCGTGACGCTCACGCCCGAGCACATCGACGCCCAGGGCCACCTCAACAACGCCGCGGTGGCGCGCATCCTCAACGAGCTGCGGGTCGCGTACATCGGGGCCGGCCCCGGGCCGCGCTGGGGCACGTACCTCCGGGGCGAGGGGGTGCGCCGCACCGTCGTCGTCCGCGAGCTCCACATCGCGTACGACCGCGAGGCGACGATCGCCGACGACCTCGTCGGGTGCGTGCGCATCGCGGCCCGGCGGGGCAAGGCGAAGATCGTGGAGCAGCGCCTGGTCGACGTCGCGCGCGATCTCCCGGTCGCGCGCGCCTGGGCGGTGCAGTTGTTCGTCGAGGAGGGGGTGGTGCGTGACTTCCCCGACTTCTACTGGGACGCGATCGAGACGGCCGAGGGCCGTGCGATCCCGCGCGAGCCGCGCGGGCCCGCGGTGCCCTGGGGGCCGCCGGCCTGACGAGGGCCCCGCTCAGGCGCCGGCCGCCGTGAGCAGCGCCGTGAGCCGGGCGACGGCCCGCGTGACCGCCGCCTCGTAGCCCTCGGCCTCGATCGCGGGACCGATCAGCTCGAGGTCGAAGCAGCCCGCGTATCCCGCCGCGAGGACGTCGCCCACGATGCGCCGGAGGGGGATGTCGCCGTCGCCCGGCACCAGCCGGGCCGGCGTGGTCAGCGTCCCGACGGCGTAGTCGCTCACCTGGACGAGCCGCATCGAGTCGATCCCGCTCCGGACCGTGGCTGCGAGGTCCCGCTCGGCCCAGCACGCGTTGACCTCCAGGCACACGCCGGTCCCGAGCCGGCGCGCGAGGTCGACCGCGTCGTGCAGCGTGTGGACGAAGCCGACGTCGACGCGGAGGGAGTTCGTGTGCTCGATCGCGAACGGGACGCCACGTGTGCGTGCGTCGGCGAGGACCGGTCCCATCGCCGTGCTCAGCGCGTCGGCCGCCTCGTCCCACGGCAACGGTCCGGCCGGTCCGGTGGTGAAGACCACGCACTCGGCGCCGATGCGCGTCGCGACGGCCAGCGCGCGGGCCAGGCGGTCCTGCTGCTCGGGCCAGCGTTCGGGGTGCGCGAGGTGGAACGGGCCCAACCCGATCAGGTTCGTGACGCGCAGACCCGCGTCCTCGACCCGGGTTGCGCCGTCGTCCCACCCGTGGCGCTCGAGCTTCGCGACCGAGAAGCCGACGTTCGTGATCCCGGCCCGCGCGTAGAACGCGAGGTCGTCGGTGAGCGTCCACGAGTAGGTGCTGATCGCGCTGACCGAGATCCGATCGTGCACTGGTCCTCCGCTCTCTCGGTGCCGGCGGCACCGGTTCGCTCGGGCCACGCTCGGATTCTGTCGGACCCGGGGGCCGTCGTCCTCGCTCGTGCGCTACCCGAGGACCGCGCCGCGGGCGATGCTGCCGCCACCGTCGAGCGGCAGGTTCACGCCGGTGAGGAAGCCGCTCTCGGCGCTCGCGAGGTACACCGCGGCCCACGCGACGTCGTCGGCCTCGCCGAGCCGCGTGAGGTGCATCGCCTCGAGGCGCGCCCGTCGCTCGTCCGTGAGACCGGCGTCGCGTCGCGCGTTGACGACGTAGCCGGGGCTGATGGTGTTGCAGCGGATCCCGGCGTCGGCGTAGTCGACCGCGACCGCCCGGGTGAGGCCGTTGAGGCCGCTCTTGCTCGCGACGTACGCCGTGTACCCGCGGCTCGCCCGCTCGGCCTGGCGCGACGAGATGTTGACGATCGCCCCGTGTCCCACCCGGCGCATGTGCGGGATCGCAGCCCGGATGAGCGCCATCGGGGCGGTGAGGTTCACCCGCAGGCTGGCCTCCCATGCGGCGTCGGTGAGGTCGGCCGCCGGGGCGTCCGCCCCGTCCACCGTCCCCGCCACCGCGTTGTTGACGAGCACCGTCAGGCCGCCCATCGCCGCCGCGGCGTCCCGGACGATCGTCGCCGGGTCGACGGTGGCGAGGTCGCCGAGCACCGCGTGCGCGCGCCCCCCGGCCGCCGTGATCCCGGCCACCAGGTCGCCGGCCCGCTGCGGGTCGCGCCCGTGGACCACGACGGTGGCGCCCTCCGCGGCGAAGCGCCGGGCGATCGCCGCGCCGATGCCGGCCGTCGAGCCGGTGACCAACGCCGTCTCGCCCGCGAGTCGCACGGGGCGAACGCTACTGCCGACCGGTCAGTGGTGACCGTGGGGGATCGCGTGGAGACGGCCCGTGGCGACCGTCGTCGCCGCGAAGATCGCGGTGCTCACGAGGACGATCGTGCCGCCGGGCGCGAGGCCCCAGGCACGCGCGGCGGCGAGGCCGAGCACCACCGACACCACGCCGATCGCGCTCGCGATCCCGAGCGTGCGGAACTGCGACCTCGCCAGCAACCGGGCCGACGCGACGGGCAGCACCATGAGCGCGGCGACGAGCAGGACCCCGACGATGCGCGTGGCCGCGACGATGACGATCGCGGTGAGTGCGGCGAGGACACCGTTCAGCGCGTCGACGGGCAGGCCCATCACGCGCGCCGACTCCTCGTCGAGCCCGATCGCGAACCACGCCCGGTGCGCGAACACGACGGTCGCGACGACGACCACCCCGATTCCCACGACGAGACCGAGATCCGAGCTCGTGACCGTGAGGATCGAGCCGAACAGGTAGGGCACGACGTTGACGGTGATGCCGTCAGTGGCGGCCCGGCTCGCGAGCACGGCTCCGGCCGCGATCCCGCCGTAGAAGAACAGGGCGAGCGCGAGGTCGCCGGACGCGCGCCCGCGCGTGCGGAGCCACTCGACCAGGAGGGCGCCGATCACGGCGATGACGAGCGCGGTCCAGGTTGGGGAGATGCTGAGCAGGATGCCCGCCGCGACCCCGGCGAACGCGAGGTGGCCGAGGCCGTCGCCCATCAGTGCGAGGTGCCGGTCCACCAGGAACGTGCCCACGAGCGGCGCGCACGCGCCCACCACGAGTCCGACGGCCAGGGCCAGCTGCATGTACTCGCGGTCGAACGGCCACGGCAGGGCGAGGGCGGCGAGCGTCATCCGAGGTCCTCGAGCCAGAGGGGCAGGTCCTCGGCGTGGATGCCGAGGCTGACGCCCTGCGCGGCGAGGTCGGCCGGCGGCCCGTCGAACACGACCCGCTGCTTCAGCACGATCACCCGGTCGAGGTCCGCCGCGACCGCGCCGAGCTCGTGCGACACGAGGAGCACCGCGGTGTGGTGCCCCGTCACGAGGTGCATCAGGGACTCGCGGAACAGGCGCTGGGACTCGGCGTCGACGCCGGCGATCGGCTCGTCCAGGATCAGCAGATCGGGATCGCTCACGAGGGCACGCGCGATGAGCGCCCGCTGCTGCTGCCCGCCCGAGAGCTCGCGCACCGGGCGGGCGGCGAGGTCGGTGAGCGCCACGGCGCCGAGGGCGTGGTCGACCGCGTCGCGATCGACCGCGGTGGTGCGCCGCCACCAGCTCCGGGTCGAGAGCCGTCCCCCGTTGACCACCTCGCGCACGGTCGCCGGCAGCTCGGGGCGCAGGTGGCCGCGCTGCGGGACGTACCCGAGCCGGCTGCGTTCGCGCAGGCGCGCCGGCGGCGTGCCGAACAGCTCGACCGTTCCGGTCGCGGGGGGGAGCAGTCCGAGCAGCACCTTGAGCAGGGTGGACTTCCCCGATCCGTTCGGACCGACGAGCGCGGCGAACTCGCCCGGGGCCAGGGCGAGCCCGACGTCGGTGAGCACCGGCACGTCCCCGTAGGCGAACGAGACCCCGTGGACGGCCAGGACCGGTGGTTGACTATTGAGAGTGATTCCCAATTACTATCACGAACCATGTTGAGAGTCATTCTCAAGAATCGCCTGGTCCAGCGGTCCGCCACCGCCGTCGTCCTCGCCGCCGTGGCCGCGGGGTGCACCTCGGGTTCCTCGGGCTCCGCCTCGGGGGGCCGGCCCACGGTGACGACCTCGCTCTTCCCGGTCGCCGCCGCGCTGGGCGCGCTCGGCGGCACCGACGTGACGGTCCGTGACCTGGCGCCTCCGGGGGTGGAGCCCCACGACCTCGAGCTCACGTCGCCGCAGCTCGACGCGATCCTCGACGCCTCGCTGGCGGTCGTCATGGGCAGGGGCTTCCAGCCGTCGATCGAGGCCGGCGCGGATCGCCGGAGCGGGCCGACCGTGCGCGTGCTCGACCGGCTCGGCGCAGCGGTGCACGGCTCCGACCCGCACGTCTGGCTCGATCCCGTGCTGTTCGCACGCGTCGTTCGGGATCTCGCGCCGGCCGTCGCCGCGACCCTGCCGCGCGAGCAGCGCGCCGCGGTTGCGGCGCGCGCCGACGCCGCCGTACACCAGCTCGATGTGATCGACGCGGCGTACCGCGCCGGGCTGCGCGACTGCGATCGGAAGGTCGTCGTCACCGCGCACGATGCCTTCGGCTACCTCTCGCGGCGGTACGGGCTCCGGCAGGAGGCCATCGCCGGCATCTCGCCCGAGCAGGAACCTGATCCCCAGCGGCTCGCCGACCTCGCCGACCTGGTGAAGCGCGACCACGTCACCACCGTGTTCACCGAGGAGCTGGTGTCGCCGCGCGTCTCGCGAGCCCTGGCCCACGAGGCCGGTGTCCGGACCGCGGTCCTCGACCCGATCGAGTCGCCGGCGCACGGTCGCGGCTTCGCGGGCTACCTGGCCTCGATGCGGGCGAACCTCCGGACCCTGCGGGCCGCGCTGGGCTGTCGCTAGTCGGCCACACCCGACGCACCGCGGGCGCGCAGGGCGTCGCGCAGCCGGGCGGCGGCGCCGTCCAATGCGTCGCCGGGCGCGGCGATGTCGGCGTTGGCGAAGTTGAGGTCGCGCTCGGCCTCGATGGGCACCACGTGGAGATGGGTGTGGGGGACCTCGAGCCCGGCGATGATCAGCCCGACCCGGGTGGGCGCGAACGCGTCCATCTGCGCCCGGCCGATCTCGTGGGCAACCGCCATGAGGTGCTCGGCGAGGGGCGTCGGCAGGTCGAGCCAGTGGTCGATCTCCGCGCGCGGGACCACGAGCGTGTGGCCCTCGCGCAGCGGGGCGATCGAGAGGAACGCCACGCAGTCGTCGTCGCGCCAGACGAAGCGTCCCGGCAGCTCACCGTCGATGATGCGCGTGAAGATCGTCGTCATGCCGACAGCCTGTCAGCTCCGGGTTGCGACGCGCGGAGATGCGTCCCGCCGATCCACATGAGACCGAACCCGCCCCCGAGCGCACACGCCACGAGGAACCGCGCGAGCTCCGGGGTGAGCCGTGAGGGGATCCACGAGTGCGAGAGCGCGGCGACGTCGGACAGTCCACCCGCGACGAGACAGAACAGCCCGGCGACGATGAGCAGGGGCGCGCCCGCACGGACGCCGCGGCGGAGCACGAACGCGAACGTGGCGGCGGTGACGAGGACCGCGGCGATCGACGGCAGGCTCTCGCCGACGCGTCCGACGGTCGACGCCGTCGAGAACGGCCAGCTCCCCCAGAGGTGCACGATCTCGCCGATGGCGAGCACGGCGAGCGTGACGAGGGCGACCGTGCGGGTCGCGACCCGTGCGAGGAGGATGACGACGGCGGCCACGCCGAGCGCCCCGAGCCACCACGGCCACGCCGTCGGCGGCGGGCGCCAGCGCAGGACGCCGTCGATGCCGGTCGCGTGCCCGTCGACGCGCAGCGGGATCCGCCAGTGACTCACGACGTGGGCCCGGTCCGGGTCGCGACGGACGGCGGCCGGCGTCGCCCCGCCCATCCAGTGGGCCCGGTGGTCGTGCCAGCGGGCGGTGTGACCCGTGCTGATCCGGACCCAGCGGGGCGCCCGGATCGGTCCGGAGGGGGCCCGGCCGGTGGGCACGCGCGACCGGTTGAGCACGACCGCCGGCGACGACCGGTTCTCGAAGACCCCGCCCGGTCCGATCCGCAGGTACGGCTCCTCGGAGTAGCCGGAGACGACCGCGGTGGTCCGCGGCGCGGTCACCGTCAACTCGATCCGCTCGCCGTCCGGATCGACGCGCGCCTCGACGCCGGGCGCCGGGGGCCGGATCCCGCGCATCGCGGTCGAGTAGTCCGAGGCCGGCGGTCCACTGGTGCCGTGGGCCCCGGCGGCGGGTGCCGTGGCGACCCCCACGAACAGGACGACGCCGAGCGCCAGCAGGGTGCGGCGCACGAGGGCGGGGCGTCCGGGGGGCCGGCGATGCACGGTCGCGCACCCTAAGCGGTGCCCCAGGGGGTGGGGCGATCGGGCCGCACGTGCGCCCGCGGGCGGCCAAGGTGAAGAATCGTCCCGGATGACGGAACTCCGACGCCCCGACGCGGGACTATGCACCGTGTGCCGCCCCGACCCGACGCGCCCGACCCGGTGACCGCGTGACCTCTCCGGCGCGCGTCGTGACCCGCGTCGCGACGGCCGTGGCCCTGATCGGGCTCGTCGTCGCCGTGTTCGCGGGCACGGCCGGCGCGCACGCGGTGCTGGAGAACGCGAGCCCCGGGCCGAACACGACGCTCGACCGCCCGCCGCGCCAGATCGCCCTCTCGTTCAGCGAGTCGGTCGACGCCCGCAGCGACGACATCCGCCTCTTCGACCGGTCGATGAACCAGGTCGACATCGGGAGCACGCACCATCCCGGGGGCGACCGGACCAGACTGGTCGCGACGGTCCCGCGCGTCGGGCAGGGCCTCTACACCGTCGCCTGGCGGACCATCTCCGCCGACAGCCATCCGATCCAGGGCGCCTACACCTTCGGGATCGGCGTCAGCGCGACGGGCAAGGACGCGGCGGCGCTCGCCGCGCAGGCGGCCGCCGGAGAACAGGGCGACTCGACCGTCGGGATCCTGCTCGGGGTCATGCGGTGGGGCGTGTTCGCCGGGCTCGCCGTCGTCATCGGCGGTGCCTTCTTCGTCCTGTTCCTCTGGCCGTCGGGCCGGACCAGCGCGGCCACCCGCCGGCTGCTGCGCGCCGGGCTCGCGCTGGCGTTCGTCGCCACGGTCGGCGGTCTGCTGCTGCAGGGCCCGTACACCTCCGGCGGCGGCCTCGGTGACGTGTTCGGATCGAACGGCCTGTCGACGACGCTCGACACCCGCTTCGGCCGCGTGTGGGCGGCCCGGCTCGTGCTGCTCGTGGTCATGGCGCTGCTGCTCCGGCTCGCGCTGCGGAAGGGTCCGCGGTCGCGCGGCGAGGTGGCCGCCGTCACCGTGGTCGGGCTCCTGCTCGCGTGCACGGTCGCCGCGGCCGGCCATGCGTCCGCCGGGCGGTGGGTGCCGCTCGCCTTCGTCGTCGACGTGCTGCACGTCCTCGCGATGTCGGTGTGGGTCGGGGGGCTGCTCGCGCTGGTCCTGGCCCGGCACGACGACGTCGCGTACCCGGAGGTCACGGAGCGCTTCTCCGGCGTGGCGCTGGTGTCGGTGGTCGTGATCGTCGTCACCGGTGTGGTGCAGACCATCCGCCAGGTCGACCCGCTGAGCGCCCTCTGGGACTCCACCTACGGCGCGGTGCTGATCGCCAAGGTCGCCGCGTTCGTCGTGATCCTCGTGATCGCCTCGTGGAGCCGCCGGCTCGTGCACGGGCGGCTGCTGCACTTCTCCACCGTCCCCCGGCTCGACGACGTCGACGAGACGGTGCACCACACCGAGGTCGACACCCTGACCGACGCCGACGGCGCGGTCTCCACCCTCGTACGTGACGAGACGACCACCACCACCCGGGTGCATCCGCACCGCCTCACGCGCGCGGTCGTGGGCGAGATCGTGTTCGCCGCGGTCGTCCTCGCGTTCACCTCGATCCTCGTCAACACCTCGCCGCCGCACTCGGTGCAGGGACCGCAGCCGGTCAACGCCACGATCGGCACGGGTGCCACCCAGCTCGAGACCTATTTCGGGCCGGCCGAGGTCGGGAAGCCGAACGACCTGCACGTCACCGCCGTCGGTCGCAACGGCCTGCCGCGGCCGGTCGTCGACATGAGCGCGGTGATCTCGAACCCGGGCAAGGACGTGCCGGACATCGAGATCCCGTTGCGGCCGTACCCGGGGGCCACCGGCCACTACACGGCCAGCGGCATCCAGGTGCCTCCCGGCGACTGGAGGCTCACCGTCACCGCGTACGTCACCGACGTCGACGCGGTCACAGCGAGCGCGAGCGTCCGCGTCGGATGACCGACGCGGAGAGGACCACCACAACCATGAAGGGGCACCACCGATGATCAGGAAGTCAATCCTCGCCGTGATCGTGTTCGCGATCGGGCTCGTGATCCTGCCGGCGGTCGCCGGCGCGCACGTGGAGATCGAGGCCGACGGCTCGCTGGGCGCGGACGGTATGCAGAAGGCCACGTTGACCGTGCCGAACGAGTGCGAGGGATCGGCGACCGCGAACGTCGTGCTGAACCTCCCGCCCACGCCGGCGCTCACGACGGTCGACGTCGCGCCCCAGAGCGGCTTCACCTACGCCGACGCCAAGGGGACCGACGGTGCGGTGTCCTCGGTCACCATCACCGGCTCGGTCACGGGCTCGGAGGAGAAGAAGTTCGACCTGACGCTCGGGACCATTCCCCCGGACACCTCCGAGATCAAGATGACCGCGGTGCAGAACTGCGCCGACGGATCGGTGATCCGCTGGATCGAGCCGACCCCGGCCAACGGTCAGGAGCCGGAGCACCCGGCACCGGTCCTCGAGATCAAGTCGGGCGGCGCGACGAGCAACTCGTCGGTCAAGGTGCCCGTGACCACCAAGAACGACAGCAAGGACGACTCGAGCAACACGACCGCGATCATCATCGGTGTCGTCGTCGCCGTGATCGTGATCGGCGGCGTCGCCTTCGCGCTGGCCCGCCGCAAGAAGTAGGTACTCCCGAACCCCGAGACGCCCCGGTCCGGGGCCGCTCGGACGTCAGGAGCAGCGCGTGCAGAGGCCGACGAGGTCGACGCGGTGGTGCTGGGTGTGGAACCCGGTCGACCGCGCGATCTCGTCGGCGGCACGCCGGACCGATTCCTCGAGCCGGCTCGAGGCCGGGACGTCCGCCACCGACCCGCAGTTCGAGCAGATCAGGTGATGGTGGTGCTCGGTGAGATCCTCCGCGAGCTCGAAGCGGGCGTGGTCGTCGCTCGTGACGATCCGGTGCACCACCCCGACCTCCTCGAGCACGAGCAGGTTGCGGTAGGTGGAGCTCGTCGCCAGGTCGGGCGCGGCCCGTTGCAGCTCGGGGATCGTCAGGGGACCGGCGGCCGCCGCGAGCGCGTCCACCAAGGCGACCCGCGGCGCCGTGAGTCGCTGACGGGCCGCGCGCAGGCGGACCGCGGCGATCTCGATCGCCTCGTCGCGGTCGGTCGTGGGGGTCACGCACCGGATCGTACGGCGCGGGCGGGCCCCGGCCGGAGCCACCGGTAGGGTGCGCGCCGTGCACGAGGCGGTGGTGGCGTTCCGGCAGCTGGTCGCCGATCCCGCCGCGCGGCCGCCGCTCGACGAGGGTGCGCTGCTCATCGCCGCCGCGGGCACGGGAGCGGACGTCGAGGGCGGTCTCGCACGGCTCGACGACCTCGCGGCCCGGGCCCACGCCGCCCGGGCGTCGGCGGTCGACCTCGCCGACCACCTCTTCGTGCGCGAGGGTTTCGCGGGCAACACCCGCGACTACCGGGACCCGCGGAACTCCTTCCTCCCCGACGTGATGGAACGGCGGCTCGGCATCCCGATCACGCTCAGCGTGCTGATGATCGAGGTGGGCCGCCGCCTCGGGGTGCACCTCCACGGCGTCGGCATGCCGGGGCACTTCCTGGTCGGCGTCGACGCGGAGCCGGACACGTTCGTCGACCCCTTCCACGCGGGCGCGGTGCTCGACCGCGACGGCTGCCGCGCCCGGTTCGCCACGTTGCAGGGACCGACGGCGCCGTTCCGGCCCGAGTACCTCGCCCCGACCCCGACCCGCGCCATCCTGCTGCGCATGCTGACGAACCTCCGGCAGACCTACGTCGCCCGTCGCAGTCCCGACGCCGCCTGGGTCGTCGGCCTGCAGCTCGCGTTCCCCGAGCTCGGTCCCGGCGACCGGGCGGCGATCGCCGACGTCCTCGGCTCGGTCGGTGCGTACACGGACGCGGCGGCGGTGCTCGACGGACTCGCGGACCGTGCCGACGACGGGTCGACGCGCGACGGGTTCGCACGCCGGGCGGTCGCCTACCGGGCACGGGCGAACTGATGGACACCGTCGAGCTGCCGATGTTCCCGCTCGGCTCCGCGCTGGTGCCGCACCAGCTGCTCCCGCTGCAGGTGTTCGAGCCGCGGTACCGCGCCCTCGTGGCCGACTGCGTCGAGTCCGACCGGCGCTTCGGCGTCGTGCTCATCGAGCGCGGCTCGGAGGTCGGTGGCGGTGACGTCCGGTTCGCGACGGGCACGGTCGCCCGGATCATCGAGCTCGCCGAGCTCCCGACCGGTCGGATCGGCCTCGCGTGCCGGGGTGAGGAGCGGCTCCGGGTCGAGACGTGGCTCCCCGACGCGCCGTACCCGAGGGCCCGGGTCCGGCTGCTCGAGGACCCGCCGGCGACCGCGGCGCTGCGCGATCGTCGGGTGCCGGTGGCGGCCGCGTTCGCCCGGGTGGTCGAGACCGCCCGGGCGCTCGGGGCGGAGGTCCCCGACGATCTCGGGCTCGATTCCGACCCGGTCCGGGCCGGGTGGGAGGCCGTGGCAATGGCGCCGATCGGCCCGCTCGACGTGCTGAGCGTGCTCGCGGAGGACGACCCGGAACGACGGCTCGAGCGCATCGCGGTCGCGCTCGACGACGCCGCCGAGCTGCTCGCGCTGCGTCAGGGTCCCCCGCCGCCCGCTGGGTAGCGTGCGGGGATGGAGTCCTCCCTCACCCCTGACGCCGCGCGCCCGCGACCGGACGCCACGGTCGGCGCCCCGCCCGACGAGACGTCGGTCGCCGACGCGCAGGCCGCGGCCACCGCGGCGCGCGACACGCTCGACCGACTCGAGTCGGACCTCGACGCGATCGAGACCGCGATCGAACGGCTCGAGTCCGAGGAGCCGGGCGACGACCTCGACGCGACCGCCACCGTGCCGGCCGACGCCGTCTGGACGGCACCCGCGGACGGACCACTACAGTCCGGCGCGCCGAGGCGAGAGGAGCAGTCGATGGGCTTTGCGCTGGACAAGTTGGGTCAGTGGACGGAGGGACCCGAGTTCACGGTCGAGGCCGATCGCACCCGCGCCTACGCCGCGGCGACCAACGACCCGATCGCGGCGCACGTCGCCGGCGAGGTCGCGCCGCCCGTGTTCGCGGTCGTGCCGATCTGGGACACGATGGCCGGCGCGATGGCCGGCGTCGTGCCGCCCGAGATCATCCTGCTGGTCGTGCACGGCGAGCAGGACATGCGCTTCCACCGGCCGATCACCCCGGGGATGGTCCTGCGCTCGAAGGCGGCGCCCATCGGCATCCACGTGAAGCCGAACGGCACCACGGTGGTCGTCAAGGTCGAGACCTCCGACCAGACCGGCGCGCTGGTCGTGGAGCAGTACATGACCTCGTTCTTCCGGGGCGTCAGCGACGGCGACAGCGCCGGCGAGCAGGCGCCGGACCACAAACTCACGGCCGAGACCAAGGCCGCGGACCCGGTCGCGACCGTCACCCAGACGCTCGACACCGACCAGACGTACCGCTACGCCGAGGCGTCGGGCGACCACATGCCGATCCACCTCGACGCCGACGTCGCCAAGTCCGTCGGGCTGCCGGGGATCATCATCCACGGGCTCTGCACGATGGCGTTCACCTCGGTGGCCGCCGTGCAGTCGCTCTGCGACGGGGACTCCACCCGGCTCCGCCGCCTCGCCGTGCGGTTCTCCCGGCCGGTGCTCCCCGGCCAGGAGATCACCACGCAGTTCTGGGCCGCCGGGAGCGCGGGCGCCGACGCCGTCTTCGGGTACGAGACCCGCAACGGCGACGGCGACGTCGTGATCAAGGACGGCCTGGTCGAGGTCGCCGGCTCCTGACCGGAGCGGCGCGGTGGCCCGGATCACCCTCCGGCTGTTCGCGGCGGCACGGGAGGCCGCGGGCACGGGAACCTCACCGCTCGACGCCGCGACCGTCGGCGAGGCGCTGACGATCGCGCGCGACCGCTTCGGTCCCGCGTTCGGCGCGGTGCTCGACGGCTCGCGCGTCTGGCTCGACGGTGACGAGCCGGAGGCGGGCGACGCCACGACGCTCCGCGACGGCTCCGAGCTCGCGGTGCTCCCGCCGGTCAGTGGCGGGGCGGACGCGGGATGAACGAGCTGGTGCGCGCGACGTAGTCGGCGTACCCGGGCCGTCGCTTCGCCATCGACTTCTCGAGCAGCGGCACCCCCGACACGCGCACGAGCAGGACGGTCATCACGACCGCGCCGACGATGCCGATCGCACCGATCCCCGTCTCCGCCGCGACCAGGGCGATGCCCCACCACACGCACGCGTCGCCGAAGTAGTTGGGGTGGCGCGTGTAGCGCCAGAGCCCGCGGTCCATCACCTGACCCTTGCTCGCGGGATCCGCCTTGAACCGTGCGAGCTGCGCGTCCCCGACGGACTCGAAGACGAAGCCGAGCAGCCACAGCGCCACGCCGACGAACGCGAGCACGCCGAGGTCGGGGGTGTCGCGCACCTGCCCGAGCTGCGCGGGGAGCGACACGATCCACATGAGCACGCCCTGCAGCGCGAAGACGGTGAGGAGGCTCACGAGCGCGAACCGGTCGCCCCAGTGCCGGCGCATCGCCTGGTAGCGGTAGTCCTCGGGCTCCCCGTGCTTGCGCCACGCGAGGTAGATCGAGAGCCGGAGCCCCCAGACCGTCACCATTCCGGCGAGCAGCCACTTGCGGGCGGGGAGACCGTCCGCCACGGCGAAGGTCACCCATGCGACGACCACGAACCCGAACGGCCAGACCGGGTCGACGATCGACGCGTCACGCAGCACGAGGCTGACGAGCCACGTGACGACCATCACCACCGCGATCGCACCGGCCGACGCGAGCAGCACCTCGCCGGTCACCGGGGTGACCTCGCGGTGGGCGGCGCCGGGATGCGGTGTGCAGGGCTCAGAGGAGCTCGAGCGTACGCGCCCGCTCGAAGCGGGCCGCCACGTCGGTCCAGTTCACGATCCGCCAGAACGCGTCCACCCAGTCGGCCTTCACGTTGCGGTACTGCAGGTAGTAGGCGTGCTCCCACATGTCGAGCACCAGCAGCGGCGGCGCGCCCTGGCCGACGTTGCTCTGGTGGTCGTAGACCTGCTCGACGATGAGGCGCTGGCCGAGCGGCTCCCAGGTGAGCGCGCCCCAACCGGAGCCCTGCACGTTGAGCGCGGCCTGCGTGAGCTGGTTGCGGAAGTGGTCGACGCCACCGAAGCTCTCCGTGACGGCGGCACCGAGCTCGCCCTCGGGGTCGCCGCCCGCGTCGGGGGCCAGGTTCTCCCAGAACATCGAGTGCAGGACGTGGCCCGAGAGGTGGAAGGCCAGGTTCTTCTGCAGCTGGTTGATGGAGCCGTAGTCGTCGGTGGCGCGGGCCTCGTCGAGCTTCTCGAGCGTCGTGTTGGCGCCCGCCACGTAGGCCGCGTGGTGCTTGTCGTGGTGCAGCTCCAGGATCTCGGCCGAGTAGTGGGGCTCGAGGGCGCTGAGGTCGTAGGGCAGCTCGGGGAGGGTGTACGCAGGCATCGGCGCTCCTGGGTCGGGGGTACCGACAACCGTAGGACCGTGGCGGTCATTCCGCCTCCTCTGCGCTGCGTCCGCCGCGCGGCGAGCCCCCTGCGCACCCGGATCGCCCGTCCGTCGCTCCCGGGCCGCTCCGGAGGCCGCCGGGTGCGTGTCCGCAGCGCCGAGTGGAGGGTCGCCGGGGCGGTAGCCTGCCCTGCGATGGCTCAGCACACCCGCCGGATCGACCGCATCATCGCGCCCGAGTACGTGGCGGGCGTCGACGACCGCTCGCTCGACGACCTGCGGGTCATGGAGCGGGAGTGCCTCGAGGTCGAGACCGAGGTGTCCTACGTGCGCCGGCTCGCCCAGGGCCGGATCGACATCCTCGAGGCCGAACGCGACCGGCGCGCCGCCGGGGGCGCGCTCGGCGACCTCATCGCCGCGCTGCCGAAGATCCTCGCCGACGACACCGGGTCGCGCGGCGACGCCGCGACCACGCGCGCCCAGCCGGTGCTCGCGCCGAGCGCGTCGATCGAGTGGAACCGGGGGCTCGAGCGCCTCATCAGCGACGGCACCCTCGCCAACCTCCCGAACCTCACCGACTCGGAGCTGCAGGCCACGCTCGAGCAGCTGCGTGAGCTCGAGCGCGAGGTGTCGGACCAGCGCCGGGGTGTGCACGCCGCGCTCGACGCCGTGACCCGCGCCATCGCGACCCAGCTCGCCCGCACGGGATGAACGCCCCGGGTGACGCCGTCGAGGCGCGCCTGCGGGACCTCGGCGAGTTCATCCGCGACCAGCGGCTGCGCGAGCGGCTCTCGCTGCGCAAGCTGAGCGGACTGGCCGGCATCTCGAACCCCTACCTCAGCCAGATCGAACGGGGGTTGCGCAAGCCGTCGGCCGAGATCCTCCAGGGCATCGCCAAGGGCCTGCAGATCTCCGCGGAGACCCTGTACGTGCGGGCCGGGATCCTCGAGGACGAGTCGGTGTCGGACCTCGAGTCGGCGATCATGGCCGAGCCCGACCTCACCGACCGCCAGAAGCAGACCCTCCTCGAGATCTACCGCAGCTTCAAGGGGTAGCCACCGGGACGCCGGCCCGACGGTCCCGGGACCGCGCGTCGGCGGGGGCCGGAGCGCCTGTGACATCTGTCCCGGGGAGGGCGACCGGGGCCAGGGATAGAGTCGGAGACGCTCATGAGCCCCTCCCGACTCGCCGTGCTCAGCGTCCACAGCTGTCCGCTCGCCCAGCCCGGCCTGGGTGACGGTGGCGGGATGAGCGTCTACGTCCGGGCGCTGGCGACGGCGCTCGCCCGCGCCGGGGTCGACTGCGACGTGTTCGTGCGCCGGGAATCGGCGGCGTCACCGTCGGTCATCGACGTCGAGCCGGGTTTCCGGGTGGTGCACCTCGACGCCGGTCCGGCGCACCCGATCAGCAAGCACGAGATCCACGACCTGCTCGACGAGATGGTCGAGGGCGTGATCGCGGTGGCGGACCGCGACGGTGCCTACGACCTCTTCCACGCGAACTACTGGCTCTCCGGCGCGGTGGGTCACGCGCTCAAGCACCGTCTCGACACGCCGCTCGTGGCCACCTTCCACACGCTCGCGCGCGTGAAGGCCGACGCCGGGGTCGACGACGACCCGGAGCTGCGGTCGCGGGTCGAGCACGAGATCGTCGCGTGCGCGGACCTCATGCTGGCGTCCACCGCGGCCGAGCGGGACCAGCTCGTCGACCTCTACCGCGCCGACGTCCGCCGGATCGACATCGTGCCCCCGGGCGTCGACCACGAGGTGTTCCGCCCGGTGTCGCCCGACGAGCGTCGCGCCGAGCGGGCGGAGCTCGGGCTCGGTCCCGATCCGGTGCTGCTGTTCGCCGGGCGGATCCAGCCGCTCAAGGGGGTCGACCTCGCGGTGCGGGCGCTCGACGAGCTCGGCCGCCCCGACGCCACGCTGCTCGTGGTCGGTGGTCCGAGCGGCCCCGACGGGCCCGCCGAGCTCGAGAAGCTGCACCTGCTCGTCGACGAGCTCGGCCTGCACGACCAGGTGCGGTTCGTGCCGCCGCAGGACCACGCGGCGCTGGCGCGCTACTACCGCGCGGCCGACGTCGCCCTCGTCCCCAGCCACAGCGAGTCGTTCGGGCTGGTGGCGCTGGAGGCGGCGGCGTGCGGGACACCCGTGGTCGCGGCCGCCGTCGGCGGCCTGGTCTCGCTCGTCGACGACGGCGTGACCGGCTACCTCGTCGACAGCCGCGACCCCGCCGACTACGCCAGGCCGATCGCCCGCCTGCTCGACGACCCGCGCGCCGCCGGCGCGATGGGCGCCCGGGCCGAGACCGCGTCGCGTCGCTTCGCGTGGAGCATGACCGCCGCACGCCTCCGGCGGTCCTACGCCGACCTGCTCGCCCGCGAGCCGGTCTCGTGTCGCTGACGCCCGACGACGCGGCGATGGCCGCGGCGCACGAGCTGATCGACGCGCACCTCTTCGGTCCCGTCGCCGCCGAGCCCGCGATCCAGCACGTCGAGTACGAGCCGGAGCTGCGCCGCTGGTACGTGCGGTACGGATGCGACGGCCGCGACGCGGCGACGATCTACTTCGACCTCCACCAGCGGACGCTGCGCTACGAGGTGTACTTCCTCCCGGCGCCCCCGGACGAGGGTCGCAACGCCGCGCTCCACGAGTGGCTCCTGCGGCGCAACCACGACCTGTACGGCGCCCGCTTCTCGCTCGGCCGGGACGGCGACGTGTACCTCACCGGCCGGTGCGCGCTCGAGCACCTCACCACCGAGGAGCTCGACCGCATCGTCGGCGTGCTCTACGAGCTGACCGAGCGCTGGTTCCAGGCCGCGGTCACCATCGCCTACCGCTGACGCGTCCCCCAGGGCCGGCCGCCCCGCCCACCCTCCGTCGCCCCCTTTCGGCGCCGGATCCGCGCCGAAAACGTCGCGGATCGCGCGTGAGAAGCCGCGGGAGCCGCCCGTTTCCGTTCGGATCCATCGTGTTGCATCCTCTTGACTTCTGAATCGGACGTTTCTATTCTTTCCGGACTCGCACCGACGGGTGATCGAGGACGAGGGCCCGGGGTGCCGGAGCCGCTCCGTTCGGGGAAGTACGGAGCAGCCGAGGGATCCCGGGCCCTCGCACGTTCGCCGATACCCTCGGCGCCGTGGAACGCATCGCACTCCTCGGTGGCGGCCGCATGGGCGCCGCGCTGCTCGGCGGGCTCATCGACGCCGGGCACGAGCCCGAGTCGCTCGCCGTGGCCGAGGCCGACGCCGGTCGCCGGCACGAGCTCGAATCGGGGTTCCCCGCCGTGCGCGTCGCCCCCGCCGCGCCGTGGGTGGTGGGAGACGCGGACGTCGTGATCGTGGCGGTGAAGCCCGCCGACGTGCCGGCCGTGCTCGAGGCGGCCCGACCCGCGCTCGGCGAGCACACCCTCGTCGTGTCGATCGCGGCCGGGGTCCCGCTCGCGTCGCTCGAGATCGCCGTGCCCGGCCGGCCCGTGGTGCGCGCGATGCCGAACACCCCGGCGCTGGTCCGGGAGGGTGTCGCGGCCGTCGCCGCCGGAGCCCTCGCGACCGAGGGCGACGTCGAGACCGCGTGCCGGATCCTCGGCGCGGTCGGGACGGTCGTGGTGGTGCCCGAGCACCAGCTCGACGCGGTCACGGGCCTGTCGGGCTCGGGACCCGCGTACGTGTTCCTCGTCGCCGAGGCCCTCGTCGAGGCGGGAGTGCTGAACGGTCTGCCGCGTGACGTCGCCGAGCAGCTCGTGAACGGGACCATCCGCGGCGCCGGGGTCATGCTCACCGACTCGGGCGACCGCGCCGATGCCCTCCGGGCCGCGGTCACGTCGCCGGGTGGGACGACGGCGGCCGGGCTGCGGGCCCTGGAGTCCGCCGCGGTGCGCGCCGCGATCCTCGACGCGGTCACCGCGGCCACGGTCCGGTCGCGGGAGCTCGGTTCGTAGCGCGGTCGGGGCCCGAGCCGACGGACCTGCGGGACCACCGCTACCGTCGCAGACATGGCCCCGCCGCGCACCGTCTCGTTCCTGTCCGACTACGGACACGCGGACGAGTTCGTCGGGGTGTGCAAGGCCGTGATGCTCGGGCTCGCGCCGGAGCTCACGATCGTCGACATCACCCACGAGATCCCGCCCCACGACGTGAAGGCCGGAGGGCTCGCGCTCGTCCGGTCCGTGCAGTACCTGCCGGACGGCATCGTGCTCGCCGTCGTCGACCCGGGGGTCGGTACCGAGCGGCGCGCGATCGCGGTCGAGACGGAGTCGGGGATCCTGATCGGGCCCGACAACGGGCTGCTGGCACCGGCGGTCGCGATGATCGGCGGCGCGGTCCGCGCCGTCTCGCTCACCAACGACGAGTACCAGCTCGCCGCGCCCGGCCCGACCTTCGCCGGCCGCGACGTGATGGCGCCCGCCGCCGGCTTCCTGGCTCGGGGCGTCGACCTCACCGAGCTCGGCGAGGAGGTCGACCCGGTCTCGCTCACGCCCGGTCTCGTCTCGCTCCCGCAGACCGAGGACGGTGCGCTCGCAGGCGAGGTCTGGTGGGTCGACCGGTTCGGCAACTGTCAGCTCAACATCGACCCCGAGGAGCTCGGCGCGCTGGGTGCCGCGCCCGGCGACAGCCTCGAGGTGCGCTTCGGAGGGAGCGCTCGGCGGGCCCGCTGGGTCGGGACCTACGCCGACGCGAAGCCGAGCGAGCTGGTGCTGCTCGTCGACTCCTACGGCCTGCTGTCGCTCGCACTCGACCGGAAGTCGGCCGCCGCCGACCTGGCGCTGCGGGCCGGCTCGGGTGTGACCGTCGTCCCGCCCGGAGGTGGCGCATGAGGCCCGGAACCACGATCGCGATCGTCGTGCTGCTCGCGTTGATCCTCGGCGCCGCGCTGCTGCAGTTCGTGCTGCACGTCGGCTGACGCGAAGGCAGGCGACCCCCGGAGGGGTCGCCTGCGATCACACGATGACGAACCGTCCCTGGCGCCAGGTGCTGCGCCGGTCGAACCGGGCGAGCGGAGCCTGCGCGGGGTCCGGTGGGGTCGCCAGCGGGGCCGGCGTGAAGACCGGTGGCGGTGGCGGCGGAGGTGCCGGAGCCGCAGCCGGTGCGGTGTGCACCGGCTGCGGACCCGGCGACGGGGCTGCAACCCGTGGAGCGGGTGCGCTTGGGGCGGGCTGGGAGGCTGATTCCATGAACACCTCGGAGACGTAGTACGTCCCGTTGGCGTTCACGACACCCACTCCGATGGACTGGAACCCCGGATCTGTCAGATTTGCGTAGTGGTCGGGCGACGCCACGAGCGCGTCATGGATCGACGCGACGCTCGGACCCCGTCCGACGTTCTCCCCGAGTCGCCGCCAGTTCGACGGAGCGCCGTCGGAGAGATTCGAATGGCTGATGGCACCGACGGCCGCCATGTGCTCGGCCCAGGCCTGGGCCTTCGCAGTGAGCGTGCCGTTGACGCCGAGCGGTGCCAATCCCTTGGACGACCGCAGTGCGTTGGTTCGTGCGATGAAGTCGCCCTCCGCCCCGGGATCGCTGGCGGCGCCGGCCGGAGCCGAGACCGTGAGCAGCGTTCCGGCGACGACGAGTGCGACGGCAAAGCCGCAGACCGCCTTTCGGACTCGCATTCGGTGGTGCCTCCCATGTTCCGCCCGCTTTCCCCAAGGTGTGGAACGCACCAGTCATCGGCGGGGGAGCGCCCGCACTTGAGCGGATTCCCGAGAAACCCCCTCGGCCCTACGCTCGGCCCGTGCGTCTGACCGCCCGCGAACTCCCGGTCCTCGCCGAGGCCGACGTCGTCGTGGCCGGAGGAGGACCCGCCGGGCTCGGCGCCGCGATCGCCGCCGCCCGCGGTGGTGCCTCGGTCGTCCTGCTCGAGCGGTACGGCTTCCTCGGCGGCAACTTCACCGCGGCCTCGGTGGGGACCGTGTGCGGGCTCTACCTGGACACCGGTGACTCGGCGTTCGCGCCCGTCGTCGGCGGGATCGCCGGCGAGTTCACCGACCGGCTCGCCGCCGCCGGCGCGGGGGTCGGCCCGGTGCCGTTCAAGCGCACCGCCGTCTTCGTGTACGTCCCGTGGGCGGCCAAGCGGCTCGCCGACCATCTCGTCACCGAGGCGGGGATCGACCTGCTGCTCCACGTCGTCGTCGCCGACGCGCTCGTGCGCGACGGCCGGCTCGACGCGGTGGTGGTGGCGACCAAGCGCGGCCTGCGCGCCGTCCGGGGCCGGGTGTTCGTCGACGCGACCGGCGACGCCGACCTCGCGACGTTCGCGGGTGTCCCGACCGTGCTCGGTGACCCGGGCCACCGGCAGCACGCGTCGATGCAGTTCGTGCTCCAGCACGCCGATCCCGAGCGGGCGCTCGCGGCGATCTCGACGCTCGGTCCCGCCATCGAGCGCCACGGCGCGGGCCTGTCACGCGACGGGGGTGCGCTCATCCCGACCCTGCGGCCGGGCGAGTTCATCGGCGCGATGACGCGCGTGCGCGCCCCCGACGGTGGTCCGATCGACGTCACCGATCCCCGCCAGGCCACCTGGGGCGAGCTGGAGGGACGGCGGCTCGCCGAGGAGGCGGCCGCGTTCGTCCGCGAGCACGTGGACGGCTTCGACCAGGCGTTCCTCGCCGACACCGCGACGACCCTCGGCGTCCGCGAGACGCGTCGCGTGGTCGGTGCGACGACGTTGACCGGTGCCGAGGTGGCCTCGGGCGCGTCCCGGCCCGACGCGATCGCACGCGGCGCGTGGCCGCGCGAGTACCACGTACGCGACCGCGGGACCGAGTACGAGTTCCTCCCGCCCGGTGTCGCCTACGACATCCCGTACGGCGCGTTGCGCACCCGTGAGCTCGCGAACCTGCTGGTGGCCGGGCGCTGCATCTCGGCGGACCACGACGCGCTCGCGTCGACCCGCGTGATGGCCCCCTCGATGGCGATCGGTGAGGCCGCGGGCACCGCCGCCGCGCTCGCGACCGCCGGAACCGCGGACGCCGTCGACGTCGGCGCGGTCGATGTGGCGCAGCTGCAGGACGCGCTCCGGCGCGGCGGCGCCCGCCTCGACTGACCGCGGCGAGTTTGACGGGGCAGGGCCACCTGCCATGATCTCCGGCCGTGAACCTCGCCTCCGTGCTCCTGCGGCACGCGGAATCGCGGCCGGACGCGGTCGCCGTCGACGACGGCGACACCGCGCTCACCTTCGGTGACCTCGAGGCGCTCGCGGCGTTGACCGCGGGCAGCCTCGCCGCCCTCGGGGTGCGGCCCGGTGACCGGGTCGCGATCGCCTGCTGGAACGACGCCGACTTCGTCCGCACCTATCTCGGCACGCTCTGGGCCGGGGCGGTCGCCGTACCGATCAACCCCGGATCGCCGGTCGCCGCACACCGCGTCGAGATGGCACGCGTCGGTGCGAAGGTCGTCGTCTGCGGTGCGGGCGCCGAGCACCTCCTCGAGCTGCCGGGCGCGATCGGCGCGTCGGCGCTCCCCGAGGCGGAGCCGGTGCCGGTCGAGGCCGAACGCGACGAGTCCGAGCTCGCCGTGCTGCTCTTCACGTCGGGCACGGCCGGCGCACCCCGGGCGGCGATGCTCACGCACGGCAACCTCGAGGCGAACATCAGCCAGGTCCAGGGGCACCCGGGTCTGCAGGTGGGCCCCGACGACGTCGGGCTCGCGACGCTGCCGTTCTTCCACGTCTTCGGCCTCAACGTCGCGCTCGGCGTCGGCCTCGCCGGCGGTCTGCGCGGGCTGCTGCTCCCGCAGTTCGACCCGGCACGCGCGGTCTCGCTCATCCGCGAGCACGGCGTGACGATCTTCGCCGGGGTGCCGGTGATGTTCCAGGCGCTGCTCGCGCTGAGCGACGCCGAGGCGCCGGCCGACTCGTTCGCCAGCGTCCGACTCGCCGTGTCGGGCGCGGCCGAGCTCCCGCGCGAGGTGGCCGACGGCTTCCGCGAGCGCTTCGGAGTGACGGTCTACGAGGGCTACGGGCTCACCGAGGCGGCGCCGATCGTGTCGACCACCGCCGTCGACCGAGCACCGCGGCGCGGCTCGATCGGTCCGCCGCTGCCGGGCGTCGAGGTCCGCCTCGTCGACTCGGACGGCGCCGACGTCGCGGTCGGCGACCCGGGCGAGATCTGGGTACGCGGCAACAACGTGTTCGCCGGGTACTGGGACGATCCCGAGGCCACGGCGCGGGTGCTGCGCGACGGCTGGCTGCGGACCGGCGACGTCGCGGTCTCGGACGACGAGGGCCATCTCAGCCTGGTCGACCGGTTGAAGGACCTGATCATCGTGTCCGGGTTCAACGTCTATCCGGCCGAGGTCGAGGACGTCGTGGCGACCCATCCCGACGTCGCCGAGGTCGCGGTGATCGGCGTCCCGAGCGAGCGCACCGGTGAGGCGGTGGCGGCGTTCGTCGTCCCCCGGCCCGGCGGCGCCGCACCGAGCCTCGCGTCGCTGCGCGACCACGTGTCCCGCCGGCTCGCCCGGTACAAGGTGCCGACCGCGCTGCACGTCGTCGACGAGCTCCCGCGCAACCAGGCCGGGAAGGTGCTGCGGCGCGAGCTGGCCGGGCGGGTCGCTCAGGACTGAGCCGGCGCGGCCTCTGCGGGCACGCGCACCGCGCGGGACCCACTCGCCCGCGCCGCGACCAGGAACCCTGCGTAGATCACGCTGATCCCGACCGCGAGCGACAGCACGAACGCCTCGTCCTTGCCGGCGACGCCCTGGATCAGCCCGCCGCTCGACAGGATCAGCGTCCCCGTCGCGATGAGCACGTTGGCGAGCGCCCGGCCGCCGTTGCCGGGCGCGGTGCGGTTCCGGGCGAAGCGCACGGCCGAGACGATCGCCCCGACGACGATCACGACCGCGCCCACCCCGCTGCCGACCGCGGCGAGGACCCGGGGGAAGACCCCGAAGACCTCCTTGCCGACGGGGATCGCGGTGCCGTGGACCGCCTCCATCGGCGCGGTCAGCAGCACGCCGGCCGCGAGCCCCGACAGGAGGATCAGGCCGGTCTCGATGCGGCGGGCCCGGCTCGGCCGCACCAGCAGGTGCACGGTGCCCATCGCGAGCCAGGGCACCGAGAGGACGGCGCCGAACAGGTAGAAGAGCCGGAACGTGCCGTTGTCCCAGCCGGTGGAGACGCCGACGGCGAGCGCGGCCGATCCGAGGGCGAAGAGGACCAGCGCGATCGTCCACGCCCGGTCCTGCGGCCGGTGGTCCTTCGTGAACCGCACGAGGGTGGCCTGGGCGAACAGCGTGGCCACCGCGGTGGCGAGGAACGCGAGCCCGACGACCATGGGTCGTCGATCGTACGCGCCGACCCGCGCTTGTGAAGAAGTGCACGAACCGGGGTAGCGTGGCGGTGCCGGCGGTACCCCCGCCGGGACGGACGACCAAGGCGCGGCCCGTGGCAGCACGGAACAGTTCCTCACCGAATGGGCGAAAGATCCCCGGGGCGGCGGTGGCGCGCCTGCCGCTCTACTACCGGGCGCTGTTGGAGCTGGCCGACGGCGACACCGACACCGTCTCCTCGGACGTGCTCGCCGTGATGGCCGGGGTGAACGCGGCACAAGTGCGCAAGGACCTCTCCTACCTCGGCAGCTACGGGACCCGCGGCGTGGGGTACGAGGTCGCCTTCCTGATCGACCGCATCTCGCGCGAGCTCGGCCTCACCCACGACTGGCCGGTCGTGATCGTCGGCGTCGGCAACCTGGGACACGCGCTCGCGAACTACGGCGGGCTCTCGGCCCGGGGCTTCCGCGTGCTCGCGCTGGTCGACACGGACCCGGCCAAGGTCGGCAAGCCGGTCGGCGACCTCGGGGTCGAGCCCATGGAGGCGCTCGGCGAGATCGTCCGCACCCGGGGGATCACGATCGGGATCATCGCCACCCCGGGGATCGCCGCCCAGGAGGTCGCCGATGCGCTCGTCGCGGCCGGCGTCGAGTCGATCCTCAACTTCGCCCCGGTCGTGATCACGGTCCCGAAGGGCGTGTCGGTGCGCAAGGTCGACCTCGCCACCGAGCTGCAGATCCTGTCCTTCTACCAGTCGCACCGCCGGATCAAGGACCGCGCCTCGTGAGCGAGGACCGCCCCGACCCGGCGACCCCTCCGGTGTCCGGTGGGGGCCGCTCGGGACTGGCCGGGTTCCCGGCGAACTTCATCGTCGCCGGGCGCCGCTGCGTGGTGGTGGGCGCCGGTCGCATCGCCGCCCGCAAGATCGAGGGTCTGCTGAGCGCCGGCGCCGACGTGCTCGTGATCGCGCCCGAGGCGGTCGAGCGCGTCCGCGACTGGGCCGATGCCGGGACCGTCGCCTGGGAGGCCCGCCCGTTCGTGCCGGCCGACCTCGACGCCGCCTGGCTCGCGGTCACCGCCACGGGCGTCCCGGAGGTGGACCGGGCGGTGTTCGAGGCCGGCGAGGCCCGGCGCGTCTGGGTCAACTCGGCCGACGACCCCGCGAACTGCTCGTTCACGCTCATGTCGGTGGTCCGCCAGGGCGACCTGGTCGTCACCATCGGCACCAACGGGCGGTCGCCGGCGCTCGCGACGTTCCTCAAGGACCACGTGGCGACGGAGATGGGGCCCGAGTACGAGCAGCTCCTCGAGCTCCTCTCGGAGGAGCGGGAAGCGATCCGGGCCACGGGGCGTTCGAGTGAGGACGCCGATTGGCGGCGTGCCCTCGATTCCGGCATCCTCGACCTGATCCGTGCCGGCCGCGAGGCCGAAGCCAGGGAGTTGCTCCGCTCGTGTCTGTGATCGTCGTCGGTCTGAACCACCGCACCGCGCCGGTGGAGCTGCGCGAGCGGGTCGCGGTGCCCGCGTCGCGCATGGACAAGGCCCTGCACGACCTCGCATCGCGCGAGCACCTCGCCGAGGTCGTCCTCCTGTCGACCTGCAACCGGACCGAGATCTACGCCCGATCGACGAAGTTCCACTCGGCCGTCTCCGACGTCCTCGAGTTCCTCGGCGAGCAGGGCGGGAGCCGCCCGGAGGACTTCTCCGAGCATCTCTACACGTATTACGACGACAGCGCGGTCAGTCATCTGTTCGGCGTCGCCGCGGGGCTCGACTCGATGATCCTCGGCGAGGGCGAGATCCTCGGCCAGGTCCGTGCCGCGTGGCAGCGGGCCGAGACCGAGGCGACGATCGGTCAGTCGCTCGCGCGGGTGTTCAAGCACGCGATCGAGGTCGGCAAGCGGGCCCGCACCGAGACCGCGATCGGTCGCTCGGCGCTCTCGGTGTCCTCCGCCGCCGTCGCGCTGGCCGAGCGCACGATGTTCACGCTGCGGGGCCGCTCGGTCCTGATCCTTGGCGCCGGCGAGGTCGCCGAGGGGCTCGGGCGCGCGCTCGTGGCGGCCGGCGTCGGCGACGTCGCCGTGGCCAACCGCACCCATGCCCGCGCCGTCGCGCTGGCGGAGCGCCTGGGCGGCCGGGCGGTCGCGCTCGGCGAGCTCCCCGACGTGCTCGCGTCGGTCGACGTGCTGCTCACCGCCACCGACTCGAGCGAGGTGCACGTCGAGCGGGCGGACGTCGAGGCCGTGATGGAGCGCCGGAGCGGCGCGCCGCTGCTGGTCGTCGACGTCGCCGTACCACGCGACGTCGACCCCGGCGTGGCCGAGATCGACGGCGTCACGCTGCACGACGTCGACGACCTCCACCAGCTCACCGAGGCCGCGCTCGACGAGCGCCGGCGCGAGGTCACGACGGTGCGCGAGATCATCGGCGAGGAGCTCGAGCGGTTCCAGACCGAGCGCGCGGCGCGCGAGGTCGCGCCACTCGTCTCGAGCCTGCGGTCGCGGGCCGAGGAGCTCCGCACGGGCGAGCTCGACCGCTTCCGCGCGAAGCTCGATTCGCTCGATCCCGACGCCCGCAACGCCGTCGAGGCGCTCACCCAGGGCATCGTGAACAAGCTGCTCCACGAGCCCACCGTGCGGCTCAAGGAGGCGGCGGGCACCGGGCGCGGCGAGCTCTACTCCGACGCCCTCGCCTTCCTGTTCGACATCCGCGACCCCGAAGAATGACCGGCTCGCTCCGCGTCGCCACGCGCGGCAGCGCGTTGGCGCGTTGGCAGGCCGAGCGCGTGGTCGAGCGGCTCGGGGTTCCTGCCGAGCTGGTGATCGTCTCCACCACGGGTGACCGCGACCGCACGAGCGCGCTCCACGCGATCGGCGGTACGGGTGTGTTCGTGAAGGAGGTGCAGGACGCCGTCACGCGCGGCGACGCCGACCTGGCCGTGCACTCGGCCAAGGACCTGCCCGCCGAGACGCCGGACGGTCTCGTGCTCGCCGCGGTCCCCGAGCGGGCCGACGTGCGCGACGCGATCGTCGGCACGCCGCTCGAGGACCTCCCGCACGCCGGGACCGTTGCGACCGGATCGGTCCGCCGTCGCGCGCAGCTCGCCGCCGTGCGTCCCGACCTGCACTTCGCCGAGCTGCGCGGCAACGTCCCCACGCGCGTCGAGCGCGCCGGCGAGTTCGACGCCGTCGTCCTCGCGGTGGCCGGGCTCGAGCGACTGGGACTCGCCGACCGGATCGTCGAGCGGCTGGATCCCTCGCTGGTGCTGCCGATGGTCGGCCAGGGCGCGATCGCGGTCGAGTGCCGGCCCGACGACGACCGCACGCTCGGTGCGGTGACCGCGATCGACGACGCCACCGTCCACCGCGCGGTGGACGCCGAGCGTGCGTTCCTGCGCACCCTCGGGGGCGGCTGCACGATGCCCTGTGCCGCGCACGGCTCGATCGCGCCCGACGGCACCGTGTGGATCGACGCGCTCCTCGCGTCCCTCGACGGCCGGACGCTGCTGCGGACGGTCGAGTCCGGCCCCGACGCCGAGGCGGTCGGCGAGCGGGTCGCGCGCACGATCCTCGACGATCTCGGCGGCGCCGCCCTCCTCGCCACCCCGACCCCGGAGACCGCCCCGTGACCCACCACCCGCCCGCGCCCCCCACCCCTTTCCGCGCCGGATACGCGACGAAATCGTCGCGTTCCGCGCGTCGGAACGGATCGGGTCCGGCGCCTCTGCCGCGGGAGGTCGGGCGATGACCGTCTACCTGGTCGGCGCCGGACCCGGTGACCCGGGCCTGATCACCGTGCGCGGCCGCGAGCTGCTCGAACGCGCCGACGTCGTCGTGTTCGACCGCCTCGCGCACCCGAGCCTCCTCGACCTCACGCCGGAGTCCGCCCTCCGCATCGACGTGGGCAAGGCGCCCGGTCGGGTCGCGATGGACCAGGACGGCATCAACGCCACGCTCGTCGAGCACGGACTCACGGGCGCGACGGTCGTGCGGCTGAAGGGCGGCGACCCGTTCGTGTTCGGCCGGGGCGGCGAGGAGGCCGAGGCGCTGATCGACGCGGGCGTCCCGTTCGAGGTGGTGCCGGGCATCACCAGCGCGATCGCCGCGCCCGCGTACGCCGGCATCCCGGTGACCCACCGCGGGCTCTCCACCCACGTCACGATCGTCACCGGCCACGAGGACCCGGCGAAGGGCACCACCGACACCGACTGGCCCGCGCTCGCCCGCGCGGGCGGGACCCTCGTGATCCTGATGGGCGCCGGCCGGCTCGAGACGATCGTCGACCTCCTGATGGAGCACGGGCGCTCGCCGGACACGCCGGTCGCCGCGGTGCGCTGGGGGACCCGGGCCGAGCAGAGCACCACGCGTGCGACGCTCTCGACCATCACCGCGCTCGGGGTCGCGTCGCCGAGCGCGATCGTGGTCGGCCCGGTCGCCGGACTGGACCTCGCGTGGTTCGAGGCGCGGCCCCTGTTCGGCAGGACCGTCGTGGTCACCCGGGCGCGTGAGCAGGCGAGCAGTCTGCGGGCGCGGCTGGAGGAGCTCGGCGCGGAGGTCATCGAGCTGCCGTCGATCGCGATCGAGCCGTTGCCGCTCGAGCGGGCCCGGCTCGAGGGCGTCACCTGGCTCGTGTTCACGTCGGCCAACGGCGTCGCCGGTTACTTCGAGCGCGCGCTCGCCGAGCACGGTCTCGACGCCCGCGCCCTCGGGGCGGTCCGGGTCGCCGCCATCGGGCCCGGGACCGCGGCGGCGCTCGCCGCGCGCGGGATCACCGCCGATCTCGTCCCCGAGCGCTTCGTGGCGGAGTCGCTCCTCGAGGCGTTCCCCCCGGCGCTGAGCGGCGACCGCGTGGTGGTCGCGCGCGCCGAGCAGGCGCGCGACGTGCTGCCCGAGGGACTCGAGCGGCTGGGCTACGAGGTCGAGGTGCTGCCCGTGTACCGCACGGTCACGGCCACCCCCGATCCCGGCGACCTCGAGCGCGTGCGCGCCGGGAAGGTGGACGCGCTCACCTTCACGTCGTCGTCCACGGTCACCAACTTCGATCTCCTCGTGGGCGCGCTGTCCGATCCGCGCCCGCTGGTCGTCTCCATCGGGCCGGTCACGAGCGCGACGGCCCGGGACCACGGGCTGGGGATCGACGCCGAGGCGGACCCGCACACGATCGCGGGTCTGGTCGAGGCCCTGCTCGGCGCGCTGGCGCCGTCGGTCGGAACCGTCACGGACGATCGGTAGCCTCGCCGTCGTGAGCTTCCCCGAGCACCGCCCCCGCCGCCTCCGCCGTACACCGGCGCTGCGCCGGCTGGTCGCCGAGACCCGTCTCGACATCGACGATCTCGTCGCGCCGCTCTTCGTCAAGGAGGGCATCACGGAGCCGGAACCCGTGGTGTCGATGCCGGGGGTGGTGCAGCACACCCACGCGAGCCTCCGCGCCGAGGTGCGCGCGCTCGCCGACCTCGGCGTGCCGGCGGTGATCCTGTTCGGTGTCCCCGCGGAGAAGGACGCGCGCGGGTCCGCGGCCGACGCCCCCGACGGCGTGGTGCAGATCGCGATCCGCGACCTGCGCGACGACCTCGGCGACGACATCGTCGTGATGGCCGACGCCTGCCTCGACGAGTACACGGACCACGGGCACTGCGGGCTCCTCACTACGAGCGGTGAGGTCGACAACGACGCCACGCTCGAGCGCTACGCGTCGATCGCCATCGCGCAGGCGGACGCCGGCGTCGACGTGGTCGCGCCGAGCGGGATGATGGACGGCCAGGTCGGTGCCATCCGGACCGCGCTGGACACGAGCAGCCACACCGACACCGCGATCCTCGCCTACTCGGCGAAGTACGCGAGCGCGCTGTACGGCCCGTTCCGGGACGCCGCCGAGTGCGCGCCGCAGTTCGGTGACCGGCGTGGCTACCAGATGCAGGCGGGCAACGGACGCGAGGCGCTCGACGAGACCGCGCTCGACCTCGCCGAGGGCGCCGACATGGTGATGGTGAAGCCGGCACTGGCGTACCTCGACGTCATCGCCGCCCTCCGCTCGGCGTTCGACGTCCCGCTCGCGGCGTACCACGTGAGCGGTGAGTACTCGATGGTGATGGCGGCGGCCGCCAACGGCTGGATCGACGGCGACGCCGTCGCGCGCGAGCACCTGCTCGCGATCCGACGCGCCGGCGCCGACTTCGTGCTCACCTACTTCGCCCGCGCCATCGCGGAGTCGATGCAGTGAGCATGGCGTGAGCGAGACGAACGAGGCGTTGTTCGCGCGCGCCGGCGCCATCATCCCCGGTGGGGTGAACTCGCCGGTGCGGTCCTTCGGCAGCGTCGGCGGGACGCCGTTCTTCGTCGAGCGCGCGGAGGGCGCCACCATCACCGACGTCGAGGGCCGGACGTACGTCGACTACGTGCAGTCGTGGGGTGCCTCGATCCTGGGGCACGCGCACCCGGCGATCGTCGAGGCGGTGCAGCGGGCCGCGGCCGCGGGCACGTCGTACGGCGCGCCCACCGAGCGGGAGGTCGCGCTCGCCGAGGCGGTGCGCGACCGCGTACCGAGCGCCGAGCGCGTGCGGCTCGTGTCGAGCGGGACCGAGGCCGCGATGACCGCGGTGCGGATCGCGCGTGGTGCCACCGGCCGCTCGAAGGTCCTGAAGTTCGCCGGCTGCTACCACGGTCATCTCGACGCGCTGCTCGTCGCGGCCGGCAGCGGCGTCGCCACCCTCGGCCTGCCCGGGTCCGCCGGAGTCACCGAGGGCGCGGTCGCCGACACCGTCGTCGTGCCCTTCAACGACCCGGCCGCGCTCGACGCGGCGTTCGCCGCGCACGATCTCGCCGCGGTGCTCGTGGAGCCGATCGCCGCGAACATGGGGCTGGTGCCGCCCGCGCCCGGGTTCCTCGAGCACCTGCGGACGCGTTGCACCGACGCGGGCACCGTGCTGCTCTTCGACGAGGTCATCACCGGCTTTCGCGTGGCACGCGGCGGTGCCCAGGAGCACTTCGGCGTCACGCCCGACCTCTCCATCTTCGGCAAGGTCGTGGGCGGCGGTCTGCCGCTCGCCGCGGTGGGTGGGCGCACCGACCTCATGGAGTGCCTCGCACCGGTCGGTCCCGTCTACCAGGCCGGCACACTGAGCGGGAACCCGCTCGCGACCGCAGCGGGCCTCGCCGCGCTCGCCCTCCTCGACGCCGACGCGTACTCCGAGCTCGAGCGCCGGTGCGCGGTGCTCGTCGACGGCCTGCGCGACGCGTTCGCCGACGCGGGTGTGCCCGCCCAGGTCACCCGGGCCGCGACGCTCGGCGGCCTGTTCTTCGCGCCCGGGCCGGTCACGGACTACGGCGCGGCGCAACGGGCCGACCACGAGCGCTACGCGCGCTTCTTCCACGGCATGCTCGACCGCGGTGTGTTCCTCGCGCCGAGCGGCTACGAGACGCTGTTCGTGTCGCTCGCCCACACCGACGCCGATCTCGAGGCGACGATCGGTGCCGCCCGCGACGTCGTGTCCGCGCTCTGAACGCACACCGGCTCGGCTGCGACCCGTCGTCGCGGTGGGTCAGGCCGCCGGCGTGACCCGGGGTCCGCTCGAGCCGGCGCCGCGTCGCCCGGACGGATCCGGCAGCGCCCGCACGATCACCTCGACCGCGGCGTAGGCGGCCTCGGCGGGCCCGATCTCGTCCGGGCGCAGCAGGTTGGCCATGATGCGCAGCACCCACTCCATCAGCGTCCGGGAGTGCATCCCCACCCGGGTGAGCTCGCGCATGACGGCGGGGTTGCCGATCAGCTTCACGAACGTGCGGGCGACCTTGAAGTACAGGCCGTAGCGCTCGTCGAGGAGGTCCGGGTACTGCGCCAGCGCGAGTCCGTCGCCCGACTGCAGTGCCCGGATCAGGCATTCCGCCGCGATCCGCCCGGTCTCGTACCCGTAGGCGATGCCCTCGCCGTTGAAGGGGTTGATCGATCCGGCCGCGTCGCCGGCGACGACCCAGGTCGGTCCCACCTTGGGCAGCACCGAGCCTCCCGTGGGCAGCCGTCCCCCGGTGGGCGGGCCGGTGGCGGTCTCGGGCGAGATGCCCCAGCGGGCGGGCGCGGTCGCGACGAAGGCGTCCATCAATTTGGTGGTGTTCACGGCGGTGAACCCGTTGAAGGTGTCGAGCAGGCCGGCGCCGACGTTCACCGTCCCGTCGCCGACCGGGAAGATCCACCCGTACCCCGGCATGTGGTTGCCGTCGCGGTCCCGCAGGTCGAGGTGCGACTCGATCCAGGGGTCGTCGTGGTACGGACTGGTGAAATAGCCGCGAATCGCCATGCCCATCGGATAGGTGCGGTCGCGGGAGGTGCCGAGCGCCCGGCCGAAGCGGGAGTTGGCGCCGTCGGCGACCACCACGTAGCGGGCGCGGACGGTCTCGACGGTCCCGCTGTCCCTGCGCCGGATCGAGGCCCCGGTGACCAGCCCGTTCTCGACGACCGGCGCGATCGCCTCCGCCGCCTGCCACAGGGTCGCGCCGGCCTTCACGGCCCGGTCGGCGACCATCTCGTCGAGGTCCCGGCGGCGCACGACGTAGCCGTACGGCGGGAAGTCGGGGTGCGCCGGCCACTCCAGCTCCAGCGTGACCCCGTGGGCGATCGAGCGCAGGCCGTCGTAGCGGTGGAAATCGCCCAGCGCGTCGCCGAGGCCCAGGTCCTGGAGCTGGCGCACCGCCCGGGGCGTCAGGCCGTCGCCGCAGGTCTTCTCGCGCGGGAACCGCTTCTTCTCCACGACGAGCACCGAGTAGCCGGCCTCGGCGAGCCAGTAGGCGGCGGCGGCCCCCGCCGGTCCCGCGCCCACGACCAGCGCGTCGACCCTCCCTCGGTGCGCAGCGTCGGACACGTCGGGCATCGTCCCACGTCCGCCACGGGCCCGGCACCTCGCGGCGCGCCACGGACCCACGGGACGGGCCTCCGGGCAACTTCGGGCCCGATCACACGATGTGTCGTCGCGCGATCTAGCGTGGTAGAGAAACGCCCGGAGGACGGGACGCGAACGACATCGGAGGGGGATGTCGGCGCAGCCCAGGAGGAGTGGCGCACCGGCATGGCCAATCTGATGAGCAGTGTGGGGAACGCGCTCGGGCTGGACTTCCTCGCCCCGAACGGCCGCCTCATCGAGGCGCTCATCGTCACCTTCGTGATGATCGCCCTCGTGATCTGGAAGCTGCGCACGCCGAAGCCGGACCGGCCGACCACGTGGGCCGAGGCGATCGGCGGGGCCGTCTACGTGTTCGCCCTGTTCCTCCTCATGTACGCGATCATCCCGCACGAGTTCATCACGGTCTCGGACAAGTACTGGGGCCTCTCCACCAGCCGGTACCTCATCAAGTCGACCACGGCGGTGCCCTTCAACTCGTCGTGGAACTGGCCGTTCTCGATCGACCTGCAGCACGGTGTCCGTGACCCGCTCGTCGTGCTGATCTACGTGGCCTTCTTCGCCGGCAACATCGCGATGTTCGTTCTCTGGCAGAAGCGCCCCACCGAGTCCGAGGTGGCCGCCGCCGAGCCGCGGCCCGCGGGCCGCTCGCGCTTCGGCCGCCCGCTGAAGGCGAAGGCCTGACATGGCGAAGACCGATGCGAACCCGCCCATGCCGGAGTTCGCGACCGACTACGTGCTGCAGGAGGTCGACCCCTCCTTCCTCACGGCCGCGGTCAAGCCCAAGCAGTTCCTCCACATCGACCAGGCCGAGTGCATCATGTGCGAGGGCTGCGTCGACATCTGCCCGTGGAAGTGCATCCACATGCTCTCCGTCAGCGCGATCGACGCCGCCGTCGGGACCGAGCAGCCGGGTGAGGATCCGCGGGACAACGTCGCGTTCATCGTCGACGAGGACGTGTGCACCCGGTGCGCGCTCTGCGTCGACCGCTGCCCGACCGGTGTGATCATCCTCGGGAAGGTCACACCCCAGGGCGCCGCCGGCGACCCGCACGCGCGCACCGCCCGGCACGGATACAGCTACGGCGTCAGGTTCTGAGGGGAAGCATCGGAATGGCCAACGGCAACGGGAGCAAGCTGCGCGACCGCTCGAAGGAGCTCGGCGACCGCGTCGGCAACTCGCAGGTCGTCACGTCGATCATCCGTCCCGGATCGATCTTCCGGCGCGGGTACACGGACAGTCCTCGTAACCGCTCGTACGTGATCATGAACAGCGTGCTGTACCACCTCCACCCGGTGAAGGTGAAGCGGCACGCGGTGAAGGTCAGCTACACGCTGTGCCTCGGCGGGCTGTCGTTCTTCCTGTTCATCCTGCTCACCGTCACCGGCATCTTCCTGATGTTCTTCTACCGGCCGACGGAGGCGAACGCCTGGGCCAACGTCCAGCAGCTCGAGACCGCCGTGTGGTTCGGATCGCTCGTGCGGAACATGCACCGATGGGGTGCGCACCTCATGGTGCTCTCGGTGTTCCTGCACATGAGCCGCGTCTTCTACCACGGGGCCTACAAGGCACCACGCGAGTTCAACTGGGTGATCGGCGTCATCCTGCTCACCCTGACGCTGCTGCTCTCGTTCACCGGCTACCTGCTGCCCTGGGACCAGCTGGCGCTCTGGGCCGTCACCGTCGGCACCAACATGATGGGCTACACGCCGGTCTTCGGAGGCCAGATGCGCTACGCGCTGCTCGGCTCGAAGGAGATCTCGGGCGACACGCTGCTGCGCTGGTACACGCTGCACGTCCTGCTGCTCCCGTTCGTCATCGTCATCTTCATGGCGATCCACTTCTGGCGCGTCCGCAAGGACGGCGGCATCAGTGGACCGCTGTAGGCACGGGGAGGAACTGATCCATGGCTGAAGTCCCCGAACACCTGCTCCGGCGGGCCGCCGAGCGGCGCAAGCAGCTCGAGGGCGGCGGTGACGCCGAGAGCGCCGGCGACGCGCCCGCGGCGGAGACCGCCGCCGCCGAGACCCCGGCCGAGACGCCCGCCCCCGCGGCGGCGGGTGCGCCGGACGCGGACGCCATCACCGAGGACAAGGGCGGCGTGCCGGCGCACCTGCTCGAGCGCGCCCGCAAGCGCAAGGCCGCGCTCGCCGGCGGCGGCGACGCCGCCGCGGCAGGCGCCGGTGGTGCCACCGCGGCCGCCGCGGTCGCGACCGCGCCGATCGCCGCGCCCGCGGGCACCGGCCCGGGTGGGCACACGCAGCGCCTGCTGACCGTCGTCAAGTCCGGCTCGATCCAGCAGACGCGCGCCGAGGCCCAGGACAAGGTCCACACGTGGCCGCACCTGCTCGTCATCGAGCTCGGCGCCGCCCTCGCCATGCTCGCGGTGATGCTGGTCTTCTCCGCCATTGTGCGCGCCCCGCTGCTCGGGCTCGCCGACGTGAACCAGACGCCGAACCCGTCGAAGGCGCCGTGGTACTTCCTCGGTCTGCAGGAGCTGCTGACCATGTTCCACCCGATGGTCGCCGGTGTGACCATCCCGGGCATGGGGCTCTTCCTGCTGGTCATCGCCCCCTACGTGGACGCGAACCCGTCGAACAAGCCCTCGGACCGCAAGTTCGCGATCGCGATCTTCACGATCTTCCTCATGTTCTGGGCGGTGCTCGTCATCATCGGTTCGTTCTTCCGGGGCCAGGGCTTCAACTTCGTGTTCCCCTGGAACGACGGCATCTTCTTCGAGCTCTAGGAGCTGGCGTTGAGCATCGTGCTGATCATCGGGATCACGGTCGTCCTGCTGCTGGCCGTCGTGACCGTCTTCGTCTCGGCGCGCCGCCGTCACACCGACGCGCAGGGCCGCGCCACCGGCCGGCTCGCCGGTGAGACCCGTGCGTCGGACGCGGGCGCGCTCGCGGTCCCCGACGACGAGTCGGAGGAGGCACGCGCCCGCGCCGACGAGGCGCGCGGCGCCGCCGCGGCCGGCGTGCCCGCCACCCAGGGCGCGCGTGGTGTCGCCGAGTACACGCCGGCGGAGTACGAGGAGATCCAGGTCAGCCGCCGCCAGTTCTTCAACCGCGGCATCATCGCCACGATGGCCGTGAGCATCGGCACGTTCGGCGCGGCCGCGATCTCGTTCCTCTACGCGAAGTCCGCCGGCGGGTTCGGCGGCAAGATCGACGCCGGGGCGCCGCTCTCGGACATCCAGGCGTACTGGAACTCCAACAAGGCCCCGTACTACGTGCCGGAGGCCCGCACGTACCTGCAGCCCTATCCCACCCAGGACGTGTCCAAGGCGAAGAAGGTGCCGGAGTACGCGCCGGTCCTCGGCGGCATGGAGCAGGGCATGGTCGCCCTGTACCAGAAGTGCGTGCACCTCGGCTGCCGCGTGCCGTGGTGCCAGACCTCGCAGTGGTTCGAGTGCCCCTGCCACGGCTCGAAGTACTCGCGGGTCGGCGAGAAGAAGGGTGGCCCGGCGCCGCGCGGCCTCGACCACTTCATCGTCACGATCACCGGCAGCAAGGTGAGCATCGACACCAACCTCGTCGTGACCGGTCCGCCAATCGGCACCGACACCACCAACCAGGGCGCGGAAGGTCCGCCGTGCGTCTGATGCGCCGCCCGTCCCGTCCGGCTCCAGGAGCTCCGAAGAGGCCACTGTGACCCTGCGTACCCTCCTGATCCTCATCAACGTCGCGGCGGTCCTCACGATCATCGTCGTGCTGGGCGCCAAGGTGCTGTCCGTCCGCCGGACGCCGGAGGAGAAGCAGCCCGCGAACCTCACGCCGTTCTACGACGACGACGTGATGGAGGACACCCACCTCACGCGGGTGCTGCGCTGGGTCCTGCTCTTCTCGACCATCATCGCCGTGGTGCTGCCGCTGTACTGGCTGCTCGAGCCGGGCCGGCAGTCCCAGGAGTCGAAGGGCTTCGAGGAGCGCGCCATCGAGCGGGGTGCGACCCTGTTCGCCAACGCGTCGATGCCCGCCTACGACAGCGCGAAGTCGCTGCAGTGCGCGAACTGCCACGGCGCCGACGCCGGCGGAGGCGCCGCGACCTTCGTGCTCACGCCGGAGGCGCAGGGCGACCCCAAGGCCAACCCGGTGAAGGAGACCTGGGCCGCGCCGTCGCTCAACGACGTCTTCTACCGGTTCAACGAGTGCACCGCGGCGGACATCGCCGAGAAGGCGCCGAACTGCACCCGGGTGGAGGGCCAGGTCACGCAGGTCATCACCTACGGCCGACCGGGGACCCCGATGCCGGCGTGGGGAGTCGCGGGTGGCGGCCCGAAGAACGAGCAGGCCGTCGCGGACCTCGTCGCCTACATCAAGAGCATCCAGGTGACGCCCCAGAAGGCGAAGGCCGCAGTCGAGAAGAAGGTCGCCGACTTCAAGAAGTTCGTGAACGGCCAGGCCGACGTCGCGCGCAAGAACCTGGCCGACGCGCAGGCGTCGCTCGCGGCCGCCAAGACGCCGGCCCAGAAGGAGCTGTACTCCGGCCGGGTGCAGGCGTTCCAGGAGGGCATCACGCGCTCCGACCAGTACGCCGCCGAGGTCAAGGGCATGAGCCAGGGCGAGCTGCTCTTCAACACGCAGTGCGCGCGGTGCCACACCAAGGGCTGGTCGACGCTCGAGCCGAGCAACGGCTTCGTGCCGATGCCGTCGCCGGCCGGATCGGGTGCGTTCGGCCCGTCGCTGCGGGACGGCACCGTCGTCGAGCAGTTCCCCGGTGACACCGGCAGGGGCAAGCAGTTCGACTGGGTCGCGGTCGGGCTCGAGGCGAACAAGGGCTACGGCGTCCGCGGCATCTCCTCCGGCCGCATGGCGCACTTCGGCAACATCCTGAGCAAGAAGCAGATCGATGCCATCATCGACTTCGAGCGGAGCCTGTAGGAGCCGTCGTGCACACTCTTTCTGTTCTCGCCTCCGAGGGGCTCAAGGACCGCAGCCTCTGGTACCCGACGATCCTCGGGGTCCTGGTCGTCGTCGCCGCGATCGCGCTGTTCGTCGGCACGCCGTACCTGCTGCTCGCGACCAACGTCGGCGCGCGACTCGGATTCCTCATCACGGTGGCCTGCCTCTCGGGGTTGATGGTCCTCGTCTCGTTGCTGTGGCTCACCAACCCGTCACCGGTCAACACCCTCAAGGGTCGGATCCCGGAGTGGGTCGCGGTCGAGAAGATCGGCAGTGGTGACGCGGCGCGGTCGAACATCGACGCGATACGCGACATCAACCAGTCGGGGCGCGGCGCGAGCGAGGCCGACGTCACCAACCTGAAGGCGGCGGTCGACTTCAACCTGATCGTCAACAAAAACGAGCAGACCGGCGAGATCCTCTCCGGCGCGAACGGCAAGTTCGCCGAGTACACGGCCGCCACCGACTACCTCGTCACGAAGAACCAGGTGACGGGGGGCGGCAGCCTGTTCAGCCAGGTGAACGTCGACTTCGGTGGCGGTTGGCCGTGGGTCCACGTGAGCCTGCACAAGCCGCTGTACGCCGCGGTCACCGTCTGCAAGGTCGCGGCCGAGACGGCCCCGACCGAGGTCCCGTACGGCGCCAAGCCGCCGACCCCGAAGTGCAGCACGACGGATCCGCAGCAGATCCTCGTGCTCGAGCGCGACCTCGGGTCGCTGCGGGTGCCGCCCTTCGTCGCGTTCCTCGCCTTCAGCCTGTTGTTCGGCCTCAGTCTGCTGAGCCTGCACTGGCGCGAGCGTGACCTGCAGGAGGCCGAGCTGCGTGCGGCCGCCGGCAACTCCCCCGTGCCCACGACGGTCTGAGGAGCGACGTCATGTACCGGAACCTCCAGAGCCTCAAGCTCGCCGCCTCCGTCGCGCTGCTCGTCGTCCTCGGCGCGGGGTGCAGCGACGGTCAGCTCGTCGACGCCGGCGGCGAGAACGGCCAGGGCGGCGCCGCCTTCGTGCTGCTCGTCGTGTTCTTCTTCATCTTCCTGGGCGCGCTCTTCTACATGGACCGGGTGCGTCAGCGCCGGATGGGTGACGACTCCGACGAGTGAGTCGTCGGCTCGGCCGCGACCGAACGAAGAAAAGGGCGCCGGCTCAGAGCCGGCGCCCTTTGTCGCTTCCGGGCCGAGGCCGCTACGCGGGTGGTCCCGAACCGAGACGGATCGTCGACCGGTGCTGGTCGCCGCTCTCGTCGATCCAGGTGATCCGGACGCGGTCCCCGGGCCGGGTCGCCGCGAGCGCGTGCGTCAGATCGGTGGCCGAGCCGACCGCGGTGCCGTTGACGCCGACGATCAGCGCGCCGGCCGTCATCCCCGCGTCGTCGGCGCCCGAGCCGGACTGCACGCCCGCCACCAGGGCGCCGTCGGACTGCTGGTCGTTGCGGACCTCGACGCCGAGCAGACCCCGGTGGGCCCCGACGTGGATCGTCCCACCGCCGCGGCCGCTGCTGATCGCGTGGGCGATCGTGAGGGCGCGCTGGATCGGGATCGCGAACCCCTCGGACGAGTTCCCGCCCTGGAACCCGAAGTGGATGCGCGGATCCGACGCGGCCGCGTCGATGCCGACCACCTGGCCGCGCGCGTTCACGAGCGGGCCGCCGGAGTCACCCGGCTGGATGCCGGCGTCGACCTGGATCATGCCGTTCAGGGTCTCGGCGTCGTCGCCGGTGGCGTCGGTCGCGGTGATGGTGCGGTCGAGGGCCGTGACCGTGCCCGCGGCCACCGAGGGCGCGCCGCCCCGTCCGCCGGCGTTGCCCAGTCCCACGACGGCGTCGCCCACCCGGACCGTGGACGCGTCGCCGATCGGCGCCGCGATGAGCCCGGACGCGCCGGTGATGCGCAGCAGCGCGACGTCGTTGGCGACGTCGTAGCCGAGGACGGTCGCGCCGGCCTGCCGGCCCGTGGCCTCGTTCTCGGTGCTGATGGCGGTGCTGTCGGCGATGACGTGGTTGTTGGTGAGCACGAGCCCGTCGCTCGACACGATGATGCCGGTGCCTGCGGCCCGCTCACCCGTGGACAGCCGGGTGGTGATGTTGACGATCGAGTCGTCGAGCCGCCCGGCGATCGCGTCGGCGTCGATGTCGACCGAGCGCGTGACGTCGTTGGTCGCGGTGTAGCTGCGTCCGCTCGGCGTCGACGTGCGGTGGGCGAGCTGGTACCCGAAGTACCCGGCGCCGATCACCGCGACGGCGGTGAACACCGCGAGCAGGACGGCGAACAGCTCCTGGCCCCGGTGCCGGGGCGGCGGGGGTGGCGGCGGGACCGCGGCACCCGGCCAGGGTGGGGGAGGACTCTCGTACATGGTGACCTTCCGGGACGACGGGGGACGGCGAGTGTGCGCCGGTGACGCGAAGAACTGGTTGAGGACTCAACCACGTCCGGCGGCCGAGCAGTCCGCGGGCCGCGGCCGGACTGAACCGCCTCTCAGCATGCACGCGGTGGCGGCTGACCGTCGGTTTGCCCGGTTTCCGGTAGGAACCGCCGGACGGCAGCGGTCGAGGAGGTGCGAGGTGGTCGCGGAGATCGTCGGCTGGGAGGTGCTCGTGCCCCTCGCCCTGATCGCGCTCCTGTTCGGTGGCTCGCGGATCCCCGAGCTGGCCCGGTCGCTCGGCCGGGCGCGCCGCGAGTTCAGCGAGGGGCTCAACGGCTCCGGGAGCGGTGGGACGGACGAGCGCCCGGAGACCGAGCGGTCCGGACCGACCTGAGCCGGACCGGGTCGACGGGCGCCGGGCTCAGGCGGACTCGCCCCGATCCGCCCGCGCGGTCGACAGCGCGATCGGGCGGACCGCCCGGAGGACCGCTCGCGTCAGCTCGGCGTCGGTCACCGCCTGCATCGTGACCTCCGCCTGCGCGCTCCGACCGAAGCCGAAGAGCACGTCGGTGGCCCGGGTGAACACCCAGCGGGTGGACCGGGTGGTGATCCAGCCGAGGTCGACCCCGTCGACGGTCGTGCCCCGGTGCCGGGAGATCACGACGTGGCCGGCGTCGATCACCGGGTGGTCGTCGAGGCGCGCGGCGTCGTCCGCGGCCAGATGGTTGAACACGCCACGCAGCGCGCGCACGGTCCGCGGCACCCGGCGGAGCTCGGCCCGCATCGCCGGCTGCGGGGACCAGCCGGTGGCCCCCCCGAGCCAGGTCGCGAAGTCCCGCACGTCGGTGGTGGCGAGCTCGATGACGCCCTCCGCCGGTGAGGACTGCTCCACGAGCAGGCCGTACCGGATGAACCCGTTGAAGGCCGAGACCCGCCCGGGTCCGTGACGCTGGACCGAGCACGTGAGCTCGGGGCCGAGCACCACGTCGATCGGGAGGTCGTACGGGGCGACCGTGATGCGGTGGTCGCGGTGGAGGACACCGCGCGCGACGAGCGACCGCATGATCACGTCGGTCACCAGCGCATGCTCACGGGGTGAGCGGAGCGGCTCGGTGTCGTCCGGGACGCCCGGGAAGCTGGACCGGCCGTGCAGCCGGGCGATGGCGTGCATCTCGTCGACCGAGTAGCGGTGCACGACCGCCGCCTCGTGCGCCCGGGGATCGACGACGTCGACCCCGCGGCTGCCGTGGACCACCTGCACCGTCACCATGCACCTCGCGAACGAACCCGGGTCTTCCCTGGCTCCGCCACCGCTGGTGCGCCCGAGGGGGACCGTACCGACGGTCGGTGGGTCCGACCAGGGCCGGATGATTCATCGTGGCGCGCCGCGTTCCGCCCGGAACCGGTCGGACCCGCCGCTACCGGTCCGGTCGCGAGGACGCCGACGGTGGACCGGTGGGTCCGGACGCGACGGCGCACCGTGGATCCGGCCCTCTCACCTCGCCCCGCGGGAGCCGGTTCCGATAACTTGAGCGCGCTCGGCCGCGACGGCCGCGCGGCCCGACCGAGAGGGGGAGTGACGTGGCGCAGTACCTGCCGATCCTGGCCATGGTGGTGCTCGTCATCCTCTTCGTCCTGCTGAGCTTCTTCGCCTCGATCCTGCTGGGCGTGAAGCGGCCGACCAAGGCGAAGACGATGCCGTACGAGTGCGGGATCGTGCCGGAGCGGGAGCCGGTGGAGCGCTTCCCGGTCAAGTTCTACCTGGTCGCCATGACCTTCATCGTCCTCGACGTGGAGATCATCTTCCTCTACCCCTTCTCCACGGTGTTCCGGGAGCTCGGCGGATACGGCCTCGCCATCATGGGCATCTTCCTGCTCGTGCTGATCGTCCCCTTCGCCTACCTGCTGAGCGTCGGTGCGCTCGACTGGGGCCCGGTCCGCCAGGTGGCGAGCCGCATCGTGCGTCCCGTGCTGCGCGCCGCCGGGCTGCCCGAGGGGGTCGAGCCGGTCGCGACGAGGCCGGAGGCCGACGAGCCCGAGACCGAGGCGGCCTGACCGTGGGTCTCGACGCCGTTCCCTACAACTTCCTGACCGGCCGCCTCGAGGACATCGTCCGCTGGGCCCGCCGCAACAGCGTGATGCCGGCCACGTTCGGTCTCGCCTGCTGCGCGATCGAGATGATGGCCACCGGGGCCGCGCACTACGACCTCGCACGGTTCGGGATGGAGACCTTCCGCGCGTCGCCCCGCCAGGCCGATCTCATGATCGTGGCCGGCCGGGTGAGCCAGAAGATGGCCCCGGTGCTGCGCCAGGTCTACGACCAGATGGTGGAGCCCAAGTGGGTCATCTCCATGGGCGTGTGCGCGAGCAGCGGCGGGATGTTCAACAACTACGCCATCGTGCAGGGGGTCGACCAGATCGTGCCGGTCGACGTCTACGTGCCGGGCTGCCCACCCGGGCCCGAGACGCTCCTCCACGGCATCGTCACGCTGCACGAGAAGATCCGCACGGGCGAGCTGCTCAAGCGCCGCGCCGAGTCGCCCACCGGCGGTGCCGGCATCGAGATCACCCAGATCGACGGTCAGCCCGTCGATCTCCCGGCGTCCGCGAGCGCCTGAGCCGTGGCCGACGACCCCGCCGTGGAGACCGAGGACGACGCTCGTGAAGAAGCGCACAAAGTCGTCGTGCCCTGGGACGACGTCGCGGCCGCGCTCTGCGCCGCGATCGAGGGCGCGGTGTTCCACGACTCGCACGGCCAGCCCGTCGTGCACGTCCCTCGGGACCAGTGGGCCGCGGCGGCCGCGCTGCTGCGCGACCAGGAGCGGTTCACGACCTGTCTCGACGTCTGCGCGGTCGACCACCTCACGGACGCCGACCGCCTGGTCGTCGAGGGCGTGGCACCCGAGCGCTTCGAGATCGTGGCCAACTTCCTGAGCCATCCGCGCAACCGGCGCATCCGGGTGATCGCCCAGGTTCCCGCGGGCGACCCGACCATCGCGAGCATCACGGAGCTCTACCCCGGCGTGAACTTCGCCGAGCGGGAGACGTTCGACCTGTTCGGCATCTCGTTCGACGGCCACCCCGAGCTGACGCGCATCCTCATGCCCGACGACTGGGAGGGCCACCCGCTGCGCAAGGACTTCGGTCCGGCGCGCGTGCCGGTGACCTTCAAGGGCGACCCGGGGCCGAGGTAGGTGGACCATGAGTGACATCGAGACCGTCGACGTGGACGACGAGCTACCCGCACCCCCGGCCGCTGCCGACGAGGCCGACGAGCGCGCGTACGACCGCTTCGAGGACGGTGTGGAGTACGAGCGCCTCGCCGCCCAGACCGACGAGGGCGCGCAGCTCCTGACGCAACATTCCGAGATCGTCGTGACCGGCGGACCCTGGCCCGAGGTCGAGGGCGAGTCCCAGACGATGATCATCAACATGGGGCCGCAGCACCCCAGCACCCACGGCGTGCTGCGGATCATGATGGAGCTCGACGGTGAGACCGTGGTGCGCGCCAAGCCCGTCATCGGCTACCTGCACACGGGCATGGAGAAGCAGGCCGAGCAGCTCACCTACGTCCAGGGCGGCACCAACGTCACCCGGATGGACTACGCCTCGCCGATCGCGAACGAGCTCGTCTTCGCGCTCGCCGTCGAGCGGCTGCTCGACGTCGAGGTGCCCGAGCGGGCGGTGTGGATCCGGATGCTCATGTCCGAGCTCTCGCGCATGGCGTCGCACCTCCTGTTCCAGGCGACCAACGGCATGGACATCGGCGCCGTGTCGATGATGCTCTACGGCTGGCGCGAGCGTGAGGAGACCCTGCGGGTCATCGAGTCGATCACCGGTCTGCGCATGAACCACAACTTCGTGCGGCCCGGCGGCGTCGCCGCGGATCTCCCCGACGGCTGGCAGGAGTCCTGCCTCGACCTCTGCGAGGTCGTCGAACGAGGCATCGCCGAGTACGACGAGCTGCTGAGCGGCAACCCGATCTGGCTCGAGCGCATGGTCGGCGTCGGTGTCATCACGACCGAGGAGGCCATGGCGCTCGGCGCGTCCGGCCCGATCCTGCGCAGCACCGGGTTCCCCTGGGACCTGCGCAAGACCCAGCCGTACCTCGCCTACGACCAGGTCGACTTCGACGTCATCTACACCGACAACGGCGACTGCTTCGACCGCTACCGCATCCGGCTCTACGAGATCGCCGAGAGCATGAAGATCGTGCGCCAGTGCGTGGAGCGGATGCCCGAGGGCGACTACCGCGTGCAGGACAAGAAGATCACCCCGCCGCCGCGTGCGCGCATCGACGAGTCGATGGAAGCGCTGATCCACCACTTCAAGCTCTTCACCGAGGGCTTCCGCGTCCCGGCCGGCGAGACGTACGTCGCGGTGGAATCGCCTCGCGGCGAGATCGGCTGCTACATGGTGAGCGATGGCACCGGCAAGCCCGCCCGCATGCACATCCGCGGGCCGTCGTTCTACAACCTGCAGTCGATGCACCCGATGATCGAGAACCGCATGGTCGCCGACGGCGTCGCCATCGTCTCCTCGGTCGACCCGATCATGGGCGAAGTGGACCGATGAGCGCAGCGGTGTTCACGGGCGTGTGCTGCCGATGCAGCAGCGGAGTGTGGCCCGAACGGCCCGCGACGGAGTCGCAGGAGTGGGTGGGATGAGCTTCAGCGCCACGAACCTCGCCCGCGCCCACGAGATCGTCGCGGAGTACCCGGACCCGCACTCCGCGATCCTGCCGCTCGCGCACCTCGCCCAGGACCAGGACGGCTACCTCTCGGTCGACGCGATGCGCGAGATCGGTGAGCTCGTGGGCACCACGTCCGCCGACGTCCAGGGCGTGTGCAGCTTCTACACGATGTACAAGCGCACACCGTGCGGCAAGCTCGTCGTGAGCGTGTGCACCAACGTCACCTGCCTCGTGGTCGGTGGACCCGAGATCCTCGAGCACCTCGAGCACCGCTACGCCGACGACGCGGACGTGTTCGTCGAGGAGGTCGAGTGTCTCGCCGCCTGCGGCCGGGCGCCGGCGCTGCAGGTCAACTACGAGTACCACGAGCACATGAACCCGGAGCTCGCGGCCGCCGTCGTCGACGACTACCGGAGCGGCGCGCTCACCGCCCGCGGTGTCTCGGGAGGCTCGAAGTGACGGTCGCCTCCGGCAAGCACGTGGGGGAGACCCGCATCGTCACCCGGCGTCTCCACGACGTCGCCGACTCGCACACCTACGCCGCGGCCCGCGCCGACGGCGCGTACTCGGTCTGGGAGCAGGTGCTGAAGGCGAACGACCCGGCCGACATCGCGGCGCAGGTCAAGGCCTCCGGTCTGCGTGGTCGGGGCGGGGCCAACTTCCCGACCGCGGTGAAGTGGGAGTCGCTGCCCGACGTCCAGCCGCGCTACCTCGTCATCAACGGTGACGAGGGTGAGCCGTCCACCTTCAAGGACCGCGAGCTCATCGAGCACGATCCGCACCAGCTGCTCGAGGGTGTGTGCATCGAGGCGTTCGCCTGCGACATCCACAAGGTCTTCATCTACCTGCGGGGCGAGTTCGCGCTCGGCTACGACCGGGTGGTGGAGGCGCTCGCGGAGGCGAGGACGAACGGCTGGGTCGGCACCGACATCCAGGGCTCGGGCTTCGACCTCGACATCGTCGTGCACCGGGGCGCCGGCGCCTACATCTGCGGCGAGGAGAGCGGCCTCATCGAGAGCCTCGAGGGCAAGCGCGGCATGCCCCGCATCAAGCCGCCGCTGCCGATCCACTCGGGCGTGTACTCGAAGCCGACGGTGGTCAACAACGTCGAGACGGTCAGCACCCTGCCGCACATCATGCGGATGGGCGGCGACAAGTACGCCGAGCTCGGCGTGAACCGCTCCACCGTCAGCGGCATCATCCACGACTTCCGCGACCGCGGCCTCATCGCCACGAGCCGGGGCGTCATTACGTTGCTCGACCGCACCGCGCTCGAGGGTGCGTCATGTCCGTGCTACCGACGCGACTCGGATGAGGAGCACGACGGCCGCAAAACGTCGTGAGACGC
>WBZN01000094.1_pt1 | contig 137115 bp, 108 predicted proteins | sample 5204281 | NCBI WGS metagenome assembly WBZN01 (sample SAMN12344347, study PRJNA552823) | activated sludge metagenome | biome: Activated sludge suspended growth; feature: Nitrification reactor; material: Wastewater; isolation source: activated sludge from nitrification reactor of wastewater...
GCCTCGCCTTCTTTCAGTACTGCAACGATCTGACTTTCTGTAAATCTATTTCTCTTCATGGAAATCTCCGTGATCTGGAGGTTCCGAAATTCTACTGATCTTTGTCTACTTACAGGGGGAGTTTACGCCCCATGGGGGCTGCATGTTCACAAAGCTGGAATACAACAGGCCAAATCCATGACGGGGATTCTTTGTTATGTCACCCATCACGGCCTCAATGACCGGCCCATCATTCCTTGGTTTGGGTTGGTAATACAGTATGGAGCGGGAGAGTCTGACGGCACGACACGCCTGCCTTGCAGACAAACCGTGCTCCTTCGCCAGAAACTGAGCCAAATGAACCTTCCGCCGCGGGGCTAGAGCTTTTTTGCGACAACGTCATGGAGGACATCATGCACTAGCGCCAGTTCTGCGTACATCTTCTTCAATTGAGTGTTCTCGGCTTGAAGCGCGCTCAGTTGTCCAAGTTGGGAAACATCCATGCCGCCGTAGGCGGCCTTCCACTTGTAGTAGGTCGCTTCGCTGATGCCGCATTTACGGCAAACATCGACAACCTTAGCACCCAGTTCAACTTCCTTGAGCAGTGAAATAATCTGCTGCTCGCTATATTTCGACTTCTTCATCGTAGAGCTCCTTTGGGTTAAGAAACTCTACTTCAAACTGAATCAATTTAACGAGGAGTACACATTCATTAGACGATGCGCTTCAAGGAATGAACTCGGTACTTAATGAGAAGGCATACATAGATGTTCATGCGTGGTGTTTTGTTCCTCCCTCTTTTAGGTTGATTATTCACGACCTTTTTTGCCTTGGATTTATCCCTTTTCAAGAGGTGGATTTTTTCCCTACAGACGGATGTGAGTATTACCTAACATTAGGTCGAAGTGGGAGCGGAATCAATAAATCACGATTAGAGATGTTGAATATTATAGAATCTGAAATAAAAAATGCAGAGCCTGTACCAGAGGAGTTTCCTGAAGCACCGGTAGAAAAGACCCAGAGTTTTATTAAACGTCTAATAAGGCATTTTATCTGATTACTTTTCTACTGAATTTCTCAGTGACAGATACATTTACGTTAGATATATTGTTCCATTCTTTTACTACAACGGAGAGCAAACTATGTCTTATGAATTAAATAAATCCTCGAACAATAAGTTTTTTTTCAATCTAAAAGCTGGAAATGGTCAAACAATCTTAAACAGCGAGATGTACGAGTCGAAAGCATCGGCACTGAGCGGCATAAGCTCTGTTCAGACAAATTGTACAAATGTTGATCGCTATACGAAGAATACGTCTTCGAACGGGAAGCATTACTTCACATTAAAGGCCGGAAACCATCAAATAATCGGTAATAGCCAGATGTATGAGTCCAGTAACTCGTGCGATGACGGTATTAAATCAGTTATGTCCAATGGAATAAGTACAACGATCAAGGACAATACCTAACAATTCATTCAAGCTGATTGCTTCGCGTAGTTATGCACCAGTAGTGTTAAATGATACGCTTATCCCGCTGGCGTTAAAGTTTAATTCGGACGTTGGCACTCAGTAGAGAGTGAGCTCAACAACCAAACCATTGCTGTATAGAATGTATCCACAGCAATGGTTCCTATTTGGTCGCCTCTAAAATACGCCCAACTCGCTGATATCAAACAATAAAACTATACGTATAATTCTATCGATTAGGAATGTTAAAAATTCTGCCTATTTGTGGTCGAAATGGTGATAATAATACTTACACTCAGCAGCACGATTCATCAAGACCTTTGCAAAAACCTATTTTGCAGAATTCCAGCTCAATAAAAACAGTGGGTTAGAAATGACAATATGGAGTTTTGCAAAAGTCTCACCCATTGAATTTGTTTGGAACCGATCTCTTAAATCAACTGGGTACCAACGATCTATTGCTGAAACTCGTATCAGCGATACCGTGGTATGAATTTGACCAGGCATTTTCGATTCACTACACAGCATCAACGGACGCACCCAGTAAGCCGATCCGGTTGATGGTTGAGTTATTGCTTCTGAAGCAGTTAGAGAACTTAAGTGATGAAGCAGTTGTGCGACAGTGGAAGCGCAATCCTTAGTACCAGGCTTTTTGCGGCATGCGAAAATTTCAGTGAAGACAGCTTTGCCACAGTACTGAGTTGGCGCTGGAGGATTGCGTCAATTTTGACACGACCGTGCAAGAAAAGAACATCATGTATCCGACGGACAGCAAACTTACGATCAAAATTATGAATCGACTCAACAAGATTATTGCCCAATTCCATGGTATTTTACAGCGACGCACTTTTGTCAAAGCACGGTTGCCATAATATTGCCTGTTTGAATGCTACTAGCAGGATTTTTTGTGGTATGAACGGATAGTGCGCCAACAGCGTCAAGATAAAGACAAGATCTACTCACCGCACGAACTGCACGTGTACCGTTGTATACGATAGCAAAGTATGGATCGCCAGTACTGTCCAGAGCACCTGATTATTGGTGTGATCAATTATGAACAAAACCTGCATGATAACCATACCTTACCGCAGATATTACACCCTGTTGAAGTTTCTACCTGACAAAGCACTCAAGCAGGATAGCCGATACCCAAAAAACAATAAGCGCAAGCAATGCAAAGATGAGCAGCCATTGAACCCATTATCAGTCACCTGAAATCGGATTACCGCATGACGAGAAATTGCCTGAAAGGTTTCTCGGTAACCACATCCATCAATTGATGGCTGCTGACTGGAATCTGAAACAATGGATGCTCGCCATTTTTGGTTCTTTTTCCCGTGTCGGAAACTGCAAGTTTCCCAAATTATTTGAGAGAGAAAATTCAAATTGCTTGATTTTGTTTTTATTGCCCCATCACCTTTGGAAGCTACCGTTCCAAAATAGCGATTGATGGAGTTTTTCAGGTGCGACTAGCGAAAACTGAGCTGGTGGATCATAGAAGATTCAAAACTCGACAACAGTTCATTCAGGAGAATACCAAAGATATAGTAATCTTCTATAATCGACAAAGAAAACAGAAAAAGCTGTGCTATTTGTCACCAGCACAATTTACGCAGCATTATTATGCAAATTCTCTTGTCGTTTAAAAATCGATGGACTCCGTTTTTGACAGCACACCTCATAAAGCAATTCGTCGATTGGGAGGGAGTTTAATTCGCTAGAGAATAATCCGTGTAACCCTTGGCTCCTTGTGTGTAAAATGTCGCCGGGTCAGGTTGGTTTAAAGGTGTGCCAGCTTTCATTCGGTCTGGTAAATCCGGATTGGCGATGAATGAAGTACCAAAAGAGACGGCGTCGATTTTTCCTTCAGCGATTTGTTGATTGGCTTCTTCGCTGGTGTAACCCATATTGGCTATCAGTATGCCTTTGTAATTTTGACGGATGGGAGTAAGGATATCGCCTGTTTGTTGTTGAAAAAAGTCACCGCGCATGACATGCAAGTAAGCCAGATTAAATTGGTTTAATTGCTCCGCTAACCAAGTCGAAAGTCCAATCGGGTCACTATCGATCATGCTATTGAAGCTGTTAAGCGGGGATATACGTAAGCCAACTCGTTGGTTTGTCCATACTGAACTGACTGCTTCAATGACCTCAAATAGCAACCGTGCGCGGTTTTCATGAGAACCGCCGTACCGACCAGAACGTTGATTGGCACCGTCACGTAGGAATTCATCCAACAAATAACCATTGGCGCCGTGAATTTCGATGCCATCAAACCCTGCGGCTTTAGCATTTTCTGCGGCTTTTTTGAAGCCGGCAACGATAGCGGGTAATTCATCATCGCGTAGCTCACGTGGAATAACGTAGGGCTTCTTTCCTTCTGGAGTATGCACTTCGTCATTGGTAATCGCGATCGCACTCGGCGCAACAGGTTGCACGCCACCATTTAAAAGCGGATGACACGCTCTACCGCCATGCCAAAGCTGTAAAAAAATCCTGCCTTCTGAGGCGTGTACCGAATCGGTTACTTTTTTCCATCCGACAATTTGTTCTTGCGAGTAAATGCCAGGTTCTTTCCAAAAGGCGGAATTTCCTTCCGTAACCATCGTAGCTTCAGCGATGATGAGTCCCGCACTCGCTCTTTGCGCGTAATATTGAGCCATCAAATCGTTTGGGATATGCGAATCACCCGCTCGACAACGGGTAAGTGGTGCCATAAAAATGCGATTGGGAACGATCAGTGATCCAAGTCTCAGAGCTTTAAATAAGGGGGTCATTATCAATCTTTAATAAAATAAACTTTCTGGTTTCGGAGGAATTGCGCTGTTTCCTATTGTAGTGCTGTTTTAGAATGATTTTTCAGCATTAATGCATGAATATCTGTTTCCCAAACCTTAAATTTTTTTTGCACGTGCTGACGTTGTGTTGTCGTGGTGATATTGTGCATCTTGGCAATAAAGTCACACGTATATGCGGATAACTCTAATTGATACGCACGGTAGTCCGCATTTTCAGAACGTTGTATATTTTCAATGAGTGTTTTTAGCGTACTGATTACTTGTTCGGTAGTGGCCGGTTCAGTGGTAAATTTTCGTAATGCTTGTAGTACCGCTTGCTGCTGACGGACGCGTTCTGTCATCCAAGTTTCTGGTTTAAATGGTGAATTTTCGATACTGGTGATAATGAATTGATGTTGTTTTTTATCAAGATCGCCATACAGATTCTCGATACGCTTTACGGTTCGTTTTACTGAGGCTTGTTTGCGCTCATTTAGATCAGTTTGCAAGAAATCACTGCGCAATTCTTCATTACTTTTGGTGTAGCGCTGTTCGAGATGTTGAAGTTGAATATCGCTTAGTTTTAAAACGATCGGTGCGCTTAACTGCACAGCGTGATCGAAAGCCGGCGCTAGAATCTTTTTTAACTGCTCTGATTCATTACATACTTGCGTTGATGTTAGCGTGCCTGCGAGTTGATGATGAACCGACGCTAACCAGGTAGCGTATTCAGGTAATTGATACGCTCGATGCCAGCTAAACCAATCTTGAATCGCTTGTTTAGCATGGGGTGTTTGTTCCTTGTCAAAATCCAGATAACTATCAATCCACCACCACGCCAAATGCGGCCCATTGTCGTAACCTAATCGCATCATGCTGCAGCCATTCAGTAGTAACAATAAAGTAATGAATACCGCTATTCGATAGCTGCTTAACATGGTGACGAGGCACTCATTGGAATGAATTGAAGTAAATATTACAACAATCTAATGTTATTAAGGGAATTGTTTAGACAAATTATTTTAGTTGAGTAAAGCTACTGCAGCTTTTATGGTTTTGATGACAAAACTTGTAATTCAGTATGTCTGACACGCACAAGGTAATGCGGCGTATAATGGCTTTGCACTTAAGTAAATCACTATTGAGACAAAAACAATTAGAAATATTACGTTATGAACCAAGAAGATCCTTCACTCGTCATTCAGGACGAGAACCAGATTATTGCCGAACGGCGTGCTAAATTGAGTGAATTGCGTTGTGCTGGCAATGCGTTTCCCAATGCTTTTCGACGTGAACATTTAGCGGAAAAATTGCATCAGCAATTCGATCAACTCTCCAAAGAACAGCTTGAAGTTGATGTTATTGCAGTGAAAGTGGCGGGGCGGATGGTTCTTAAACGGGTAATGGGCAAAGCCAGTTTTGCAACCATTCAAGACATGAGTGGACGCATTCAGTTGTATATTTCTGATGATCTCACGGGAGCAAGTGTTCATTCGGCCTTTAAGCAATATGATTTAGGCGATATCTTGGGCGCGCATGGCACTTTATTTAAAACCAAAACCGGAGAATTATCGATCCGTGTCAATCATTTGGAGCTTTTAACGAAATCGTTGCGTCCATTGCCAGAAAAATTTCACGGCTTGACCGACCAAGAGCAAAAGTATCGACAACGATATTTGGATTTGATCACGAATGAAGAAGCACGCAAAACATTTATCACGCGCTCGAAAGTCATTCAGGGCATTCGTGAATTTTTAGTGGCACGCGATTATCTGGAAGTCGAAACCCCGATGATGCACCCTATCCCGGGTGGCGCTTCTGCCCGGCCTTTCGCCACGCATCACAATGCATTGGACATGGAACTTTACTTGCGCATTGCGCCTGAATTGTATCTCAAGCGTTTGGTCGTGGGCGGTATGGAAAAAGTGTTTGAGATCAACCGGAATTTTCGCAATGAAGGTATTTCCACGCGGCATAATCCTGAGTTCACGATGCTGGAGTTTTACGAAGCTTATCAAGATTTTACTTACTTGATGGATCTGACTGAAAAAATGTTTGTTGATGTGGCACAAAAAGTTCTTGGTACAACATCCATCACTTACCAAGGTAAAACCATTGATCTGGCAAAACCTTTCCTGCGATTGACGATTACGCAAGCCATTCAGAAATTTCACCCAACTTATACCGATGCTCAATTATGCGATCGTGGTTTTCTGATCGACACGTTGGAATCACTCAAAGTTCATTACAGCACTCAAGACGGTATTGGCGGGTTGCAGTTATCGCTATTTGATGAGACGACCGAGCATTTGTTGTTTGAACCTACTTTTATCATTGATTATCCAGCAGAAGTTTCACCGTTGGCACGTCGCAATGATAACAATGCAGACATTACCGATCGTTTTGAACTTTATATTGCGGGACGTGAAATAGCCAACGGATTCTCAGAATTGAACGATCCGGAAGATCAAGCAAGACGCTTTCAGGAGCAAGTCAAGGCCAAAGATGCTGGTGATGCAGAAGCCATGCATTATGATGCTGATTACATTCGAGCATTGGAGTATGGACTACCTCCAGCAGCGGGAGAAGGTATCGGTATTGATCGTTTGGTGATGCTATTGACTGACAGTCCGAGTATTCGTGACGTTATCTTGTTTCCGCAACTAAGAAAAGAAGATTAACAACATTAACAACATTCGCCAGTGTTACCTTAAAAGTATTATCGTAGGCTGATAATAGACCAGTTATTTTGTTCGGCATGATTTTTTAAGGTAGCGTCTGGATCTACTGCGACCGGATGCGTGACTTTGCCCAATAAAGGCAAATCGTTCAGTGAATCACTGTAAAACCAACTGCGCAGAAAAGATAACCACGTCAAGTTATGGGCATCAAGCCATTGTTCTAATCGGTCTATTTTGCCCTCACGGAACGAGGGTATGCCAGTGACTTTTCCAGTAAATTCGCCCTTTTCCAGCTCCGGTTCAGTGGCGATCAAATGTTCAATTCCAAGTAATTGCGCAATCGGTGCAGTCACAAAGCTATTAGTGGCGGTAATGATGATACACAAATCACCATCTAATTGATGGCGTTCAATGAGCGGACGTGCGCCTGGTGCGATGATGGGAACGATTTTTTTCTGTACGAATTCCGTCCGCCATGTTTCCAACTGCAAACGTGAGTGCCGTGCCAATGGTTTGAGCTGAAAGTCCAGAAATTCATGAATATCTAATGTACCGTCTTTGTATTGCTCGTAAAACTCAATATTTTTTGTTTCATGCAGCTCACGATCGAGTGCTTTTTTCTCAATCAGAAATTGCGCCCATTGGAAATCACTGTCACCCGCAATTAATGTGTTATCCAAATCAAATAATGCTAAATTCATGCAGACACCTGTAATAATTCTCGTAACAAAGGAACGGTAATATGTCGTTGATTGGCTAGCGAATAGCGATCAAGCGCATCAATGATCAACATCAGCGAAGACAGATCGCGTCGGCCGTGCCGCAACAAATAGAGGCATACGTCTTGTGACAAATGAAAGCCGCTACTGATGGCGTGCTGTTTGAGTGCGTGTATTTTTTCTTCTTCGCTTAATTCATGAATCTGATACACCAAACCCCAACCTAGTCGCGTCACTAAATCTTGCCGCATATCTAAATATTTCGGCGCAGATGATCCGCTGACTAAGAGAACAGCGTCACTTTCATCGCGCAATTGATTATACAATTTAAATAATTCGGCTTGACCCGAAGCGTTGAGCTCGTCAATGTCGTCAATGGCTACGCAATTAACGTCATTTGAGGTCACAAATTCATGATGCTTACCCGCAGAAAAAAATACCGCAACTTGATTGTTCGTTTTAAAGGCAGCAACCATCGCTTGCAATAAATGGCTTTTGCCACATCCGGCATCACCCCAGATATAGACAAAACGTTCTTTTTCTTTTCGCGCAAGGACGGCTCTTAACAATTGCAGCAATTCTGCATTGCGCCCAATCAGAAAATTATCCAAAGTAGGCGCAGATGGCGCTTGGATATCGAGCGGTAGTTGTTTGCCTAAATCAGCGTATGCGGAATTCATTGGTATTATTGATTGCGATTATCGACATAAAGGCCGCTTTCCAGGTAATGCTGATGCAAATGTCGCCACCATACCAGAAGCACGGCGCTGACTGGCAAGGCCAGAAGAATTCCAAAAAAACCAAATAATTGCCCAAAGGCAAGTAAGGAAAAAATGACCATCACAGGATGTAATCCAATGCGATCTCCCACTAGCCAAGGAGTGATCACCATACCTTCAATCAATTGACCCATGCCAAATACGACCCAAACATAGATAAGCCCAGTCCAGTCTTGAAATTGCATGAGGGCGGCTAGCGTTGCTAAAGTTAATCCAACAATCATGCCCAGATAAGGTACAAATACCAAAATACCAGCGATCAGACCGATTGGAAGAGCAAATTCCAAGCCAACAAACCATAATCCGGTGATGTAGAAAATACTCATCAATACGATTACGGCAAGCTGCCCACGTAAAAATTCAGCCAATATTTTATCGGTTTCATAGGCCAACACTGAAATTTTGTCGTGCCAATACCGTGGAATCATTTCATCAATCAACTTGACCAGTTGATCCCAATCTCGCAGCAGGTAAAACAACACAACCGGAACGAGCAGTAAATTGACCATGAATTCAACAATTGCCATGCCACCGACAGTCAATGAGGGCAAAATTCTAGCAGCAACCCCCCCAGCGCTTCTCCAATGATCTGTTATGGCTTGTTTTAGCGCATTCATATCGAGCTGTAAATTGACATCCAAGCGCGTTTCGATGAGCGGTATCACATGGGTTTTGATGATATCGAGATAAATGGGTATTTTGTTGCTTAATTGACGAATTTCTTTTTCAATCAATGGCACCATGATGAGTATCAATGAGGCCATTAGTCCTGTGAGCAATACCATCACCAAAATAGTGCCCAATGCGCGCGGTATTTTATGGTTTTCTAAGCTGGTGACTATGGGATTGCAAATATAAGCAATTACCGCAGCTAATAAAAAAGGCGTCAATATCGGGCTGAGTAGATACACTAAACCGCCCGATACACAAGCAAGCAGTAGCCACCAGAGATAATTCGAATTATTCTTGTTCGTGCTATTGGTCATGAATACTTCATTATCCCGCTTTGGCTTTTAATGCATGCGTCGCGAGGTTTTTTCCTAAATCCCAAATGGAACCAGGAACCTGATGGGTGTCGGCAATCGTTTTGGTAAAAGCGGCGATAATATGATCGACGTCTTTTTGCGTTAGGATCAATGGCGGTAGCAATTTGACGACATTCATGCCGTGTCCAGCCACTTGTGTGAGAATGCGATGTTCTTTAAACAACGGAATAGTGATCATCTGACAAAATAATCCTTTATTAGCTGCTTCTAACATCATCCAAGCGGCTTTGAGCGACAGACTGCTGGGTGGCTTAAATTCTACTGCGATCATTGAACCTTTGCCCCGTGCTTCTTTGAAAAATTCAAATTGTCCTTGTAGCATGTTGAGTCGATCGACGATTTCGGAACCAATTTTGGCGCTGTTTTCCACCAATTTCTCAGTTTTGATAATTTCCAGACCGGCTAAACCGGCTGCCATTGCCATATTATTTTTTGAGAAAGTCGATCCATGCACGACAGCCCGATCCATGCGATTAAACACGCTATCCATGATTTTTTGCGTTAACGCGACCGCACCAACGGGAACGAATCCACCCGATAGTGCTTTTGCCATACAAATCATATCGGGTTTAACTCCCCAGTGTTCGACGGCCCAGAATTTTCCAGTGCGTCCCATTCCCGTTTGTATTTCATCCGCAACGAACAAAGTGCCATATTGCTTACATAATCGCTCAACTTCCGGCAAGTAGTGGTCATCGGGAATGTTGACTCCTTTGCCTTGCACCGGTTCTACGATAAAGGCGGCAACGTCTTTATGACACAAAGCCTTTTCCAGAGCTTCGAGATCATTAAAAGGAACTGAGCCGCAGTCAAGAAGAAGTGGTCCAAAACCATCCTTGAAAATTTGCTCACCGTTTAAAGAGAGTGCACCCATCGTTAAACCGTGATAGGCATGGTCACAACAAATAATGCGATTGCGTTTGGTTTGGTAGCGCGCGAATTTTATTGCGGCTTCAACGGCTTCGGTGCCCGAATTGCAAAAGAAGACCCGCGATAAATTATCCGGCGTGGTGGTTAAAATTTCTTTCGCCAGCAGTCCACTCAAAACCGATACATCCAACTGCACTAAATCCGGCATTTCCAGCGACAAAACTTCTTTTAGCGCATTGATAATGGTCGGATGATTTCGGCCGAACGCATATACACCGAAGCCGCTTAATAGATCTAAGTATTCGTTATCGTGTTCATCATATAAATACTGACCTACCGCACGTTGATAGTTGCGATCGTAACCGATGGTTTTAAGAACCCTGACCATCTGAGCATTTAAGTAGCGTTCGTGCAACTCAAACTTGTCGGAACGGTGCTGTGATAACAAGTTCGTTATACTGAAAGACATGTAAAACCTCTAATGGAAAAACGCAGCATTGCAGAATCCTTGAATTGGTATTTCAAGAAAAATGATAGTATTGGGCAATAAAAAGCATAGCTAGGCACAAAATAGAATTGATTCCCAAAATATGTATCAGTATGTATCAGTGTTTTGAGTTGAGAAATGCTAAGGATTTTGTGTAGTATGTACCATTCCGAACATAGAACGATTTAAAAATTGATGCCATCATGTTGGGTAGAATTTTGAGCTAAAGTAAGTTGAATTACAACATATCGCGCTGTGTGTAACAAATGATTCTTTAGTAAATCGTATATTAACTGTTGTGAATAGATATCAGCTTTATTATTCCGAATTGGATTTTTGGCCGATATTTTTTCTAACTTGCTATTTATCCAAATAAAACAGCATTACGATTAAAATAAGTACTGGTAATTTTTAGCTTTACACTACATTTTTAAAATTTAGGAATAAAACTTGTCTTCATTTGATTCTCAGCAGTCCGAACATTCGCATAAATCACCACTTTCTTATCGAGATGCCGGCGTCGATATCGATGCAGGTGACCGTTTAGTGGAAAATATCAAACCGCTGGCGAAAAAAACTTTGCGTCCGGAAGTATTAACTGGAATCGGAGGATTCGGCGCATTATTTGAAATTTCAAAAAAATATCGCGATCCTGTATTAGTTTCCGGTACGGATGGCGTTGGCACCAAACTTAAATTGGCTTTTGAACTCAATCAGCATGACACAATCGGCATTGATCTCGTTGCCATGAGCGTGAATGATATTCTGGTACAAGGGGCTGAGCCATTATTTTTTCTTGATTATTTCGCGTGTGGTCGGTTGGATGTAGCAACTGCCACACAAGTAATCGGAGGTATTGCCAAGGGTTGTGAATTGGCTGGTTGTGCATTGATTGGCGGAGAAACAGCAGAAATGCCCGGTATGTATCCTGCGGGTGAATATGATCTGGCTGGGTTTGCTGTGGGTGTCGTAGAGAAACAACAAATCATTAGTGGCGCAACGATTCATACGGGTGACATCGTGTTGGGTCTTGCCTCGAGTGGTGCGCATTCCAACGGTTATTCGTTGATTCGTAAAATTATCAGTAATCACCAAATAGATTTACAACAAGTATTGGATAAACGAACGCTGGCAGAGGCTATCATGGCACCGACGCGAATTTATGTGAAATCGGTGTTGGAATTACTTAAACATATTCCCGTAAAAGGCTTAGCGCATATCACCGGAGGAGGGCTGGTTGAAAATGTGCCACGAATTTTGCCCGAAAAAATGGCGGTAGTATTAAAAAAGGATTCCTGGCCTATGCCGGCTCTGTTTGAGTGGTTACAAAAAACCGGCAATGTGGCAGATCATGAAATGGCACGGGTTTTTAATTGCGGGATCGGGATGGTCATTATTCTTGCGCCTGAGTTCGTGGAAAATGCCACTCAGATACTACAGGATTTGGGTGAAACGGTTTGGCAAATTGGCCGTGTTGAGCCGCGCGAATCACATTCGCCTGTAAGATTCGGATAAGTGGTTGCAAAACACCCATGAAAACACTGGTGATTTTAATCTCCGGTCGCGGAAGTAACATGCAATCATTGTTGAATACCCATTTGAATGTGGATCGTCGAGTGGTCATCAGCAATAATCCCGATGCAGAAGGCCTGCGAATCGCGCAACGATACGGTGTTGAAACTTTTGTAATCAATCATCGTCAGTTTCCAGATCGGCAAACTTTCGATGCGGCGCTTGCAGAGAAAATAGCAATATTCCAGCCGAAATTGATTGCTTTGGCAGGGTTCATGCGTGTTTTAACCGATGAATTTGTGCAACGTTACCAGGATCGGTTGATCAATATTCATCCATCATTATTACCGGCTTTTCCTGGATTATCGACACATGCTCGTGCCTTGCGTGAAGGTGTTAAAATTCACGGTTGCACGGTGCATTTTGTAACGCCACAACTGGATCATGGTCCTATTATTATTCAAGCGGCTATTTCAGTGCTGCCACAAGATACTGAAGCATCACTGTCACAGCGCGTTCTGCAGCAAGAACACCGGATTTTTCCGCAAGCAGTGCGTTGGTTCATAGATGGGCAGCTCAAATTAACAAACGGTGTGGTTGAAATAAACAATGCCAGCACCAGTAACATAACCCTTTATTCTCCGGGGCTTGCTGAATGAGGTTCTTAATATTCTTTTTTAGTTTATTAACGTTAAGTTTTTCGGTATCTGCGGCCAATATTCCTATTCATATCGAATTGAACTACCAGGTTTCGACTGATATTGGGGATGGTGAAATTCAAGAAGTAATGGAAATCAAACACAATAAAAAAGGCAGCAGTTATGTGATCAATAGCGAAGCACAAGCAACTGGGGTTTTTAAAATCGTAGAGCCCAGCAGCTTGGTACGTCATAGTGAAGGTATTTTGACCAAACAGGGATTGCGTCCCTTGAGGGCTTATGAAAGACACGGAAAAAAAGAACCCAATTCGGTAACATTCGATTGGGAGAATATGCACGTTACCTTGAAACATAAAGGGGAAGAAATCAAAGAAAAACTCCCTGCCGGGGCGATGGATCGCTTGAGCATGTCTTATAGCTTTATTTTTGTGCCACCTCCAAAAGATTCATTGGAACGGACTGTCGTGCATAATGATCAAGTCAGATTGTCACACTATAAAATTACCCAAGAACCCTTAAAAACAGCGATTGGGGAACTCCATACCATTGTCGTTACGCGGCAAGAAGAACAAGGATCTAAATTGAAAAGAAAGATTTGGCTTGCGCCGGACTACAATATGGTTCCCGTGCGAATTGTTTCGATTGAGGAAAACGGTAGGGAAATCGACAAAATCATCACTCAAATTCACATACGTTACAGTAATGGCCATTGCTCTGAAAAAACTTCTAAACCTGAAACGACTCAGAGACGACGATGCCATTGATTTCCTCTCAATTGAGTGCAGCCATTGCTGCAATGCGCGCATTGTTGCCGCTCGAATATCCTGCCGACGCAATTATACGGCGCTTCTTCCGTGACAATGCTATCCTTGGCGTGCAAGATCGTGCTTTCATTGCCGAAGTTGTGTTTGGTGTTTTGCGTCATCGTTTCTTTCTTGAACATCTGGCGAATCCCATTACGCCACGGGCGCTTGTTCTGGCATACCTGGTTAAATTTCATGGTTTAAATTTGAGGGAATTCGACACGCTAGCGAGCGAATCCGAAAAGAAATGGTTAGCGGAAATCAAAGCCATAAAAATTGACTCATTTCCATTGGCGGTACAAGCGGAATTTCCAGACTGGTTGGTAGAAAAGCTGCAAAATACTTTATCGGATGAACAAATTTTAGAGCTAGGTCTTGCACTGCAAAAACCTGCTCCACTTGATTTGCGCGTCAACACATTTTTGTCGAAACGAGAGGAAGTGATGGATGCGTTGCAGCAAGAAGGCATTGAAGCACAAGTCACTCCGTATTCGCCTTGCGGTATTCGTCTTGTTGGAAAGCCGATGATTAACCGCCACGCGTTATTTTTATCTGGAAAAATTGAAGTGCAGGACGAAGGTAGTCAACTGCTCGGTTATTTACTGGCGCCAAAACGTGGAGAAATGGTAGTGGATTTTTGTGCTGGCGCTGGTGGCAAGGCGTTATTACTCGGTGCCTTAATGAACTCAAAAGGACGTTTATATGCGTTCGATGTTTCTGAAAAACGCTTGAGTAATTTAACGCCGCGTTTTAAACGTTCCGGCTTATCGAATTTGCATGTGCAACGTATTAATGACGAAAATGATAGTAAAGTAAAACGCTTATCGGGAAAAATCGATCGCGTGCTCGTGGATGCACCGTGTAGTGGTATTGGTACGCTACGCCGCAATCCTGATTTAAAATGGCGCCAGTCCCCGCAAAGTATCGAAGAACTGAAAGTTAAGCAACGTGATATTCTCGCTTCTGCCGCAAGATTGTTGAAGCCGGGCGGACGCTTGGTTTATGCCACATGTAGTTTCCTCCGTGAAGAAAATCAGGACATCATCAATAGCTTTCTTGAAAAAAATCCTCAATTTACGGTGTTAAATGCGACTGAATTGCTTTCGCAACAAAAGATAGCCTTAGATACCGGAGAGTTTTTGCAAATCAATCCACAACAATACCAGGCCGATGGTTTTTTTGCGGCTGCTTTGCAACGTAATACTTAGATCGTTAATTGGTTTTTTTGTGATTCATTCCATTGTAACAACGCTGGAAGAATGACAAGTACGCATATCAGCGTCGTCGATAATCCAATCGTCAGTAGCAACCCCATACTGGCAGTGCCCTGATGAGTTGAAAGAAACAAGCTACCAAACCCCACCAATGTTGTGAGCGCGCTGTAATAGACTGCACGAGCGGTGTTAGAGTGCAGTAAATTGTTATCCGTAGATTGATTGCGGCTTCTATGTACCATGTGCAAGCTGCTGTCGATGCCGGTTCCAAGCAGAAGCGGCAATGCGATAATGTTGGCGAAGTTGAAAGGTAAATCCAATAAAACAGTCAAGGCGCCGGTAAATAGCGTTGCTAACAAAAGCGGCGTTAATGCTAACAAGGTGTATTTGATACTGCGTAGCATTAATAACAATGTGACAATGACACCAATCAATGCCAGTGAAAATGCGTGAATGAACGCGTCTACCACTGCTTCACCGGCTTCTAAACTGATAACCGGCACGCCGGTCGCAGTAGGCGCTATTTGTTGCACCGTTCGAACAAAACGACGTAGGGCATCGTTATCATTAATGTTCTCAGTGGGATACACAGAAAGTCGGTAAAAATCATCCTGGCTGTACCAATGCGAACTAAAAGCCGCCGGTAAGGTTTCTTGTGTGAATGGTTCGGCGCTCAATGCCAATTGCAAACGTTGAATGGATTCTGGTAATAAACTGAGCAAATCGTTTTCAAGCGTTTGTAGCAGCTGTTCTTTTTCCTGATTTGAATGATTGTCTTGTAACAGATTAACTTTCAGTTTCGATAAAGATTCTGATAGTGTTTCAATTGAAGTAATTGCAGCATGATTGGGTTGCTCCTTGATAAAAACGGTGAGCTTAGCAAGCAACTTTTCGAGTGCTGCAAGTTGTTGTTCCAGTGTATATCGCTTAGAGTCAGGATGCTGTGTCGCATTAAAAGAAATTGGGCCGATTGTCATTGACATTTCGGTAATCAGTTCGATTTTTTCTTGTTGATTTTCAGGGACTAAATCCAAAATACTGACAACGGTTTTTACTTGTGACAACTTTTCCAAGCGTTCTTTTAGTTGTTTGAGTTCAGTGAGATTATCGGCCAGAATTTCGATATGCCACGGCGAATCATCAGGGTTTTTCAATAACTCCTGGAAAGTTGTTACTGACTCCGCATGCGGATTGTTCATGTTGAGCAAATTGTAATCAAAGCGGACATGCGGAATAGCTATAGATGCCGCAATGACTGCAATGACAGTGCTCGTGAGGATTATTTTTTTGGAATGTCCGGCAAAATTTAGAATTTTATTGATGGGCTTTAACACATCGGATGAGGTTGATTTTTCAACCGGCATCGGGAAAAATTTTTGGAGCGCAGGAAGAAGCGTCATGGTGACCAGAAAACTAATAAGCATTCCTGTTCCAGAGATAAGCCCAAGTTCCGCAACGCCACGGTAAGCCGTTGGCATAAAGGCATAAAATCCAATTGCAGTGGTGATAGCGCATACCAGTAACGCTTGCCCCATATCGTCACCCGTGCTAGCAATCGCTTCTAAATCGGATTTGGTAGTATTTTTTAATTCTTCAAAGCGAAACAAAAAATGAATCGCATAATCTACGCCTAATCCAATATACAGTACGGCAAATGCAATCGAAATAAGGTTTAAATGTCCGACCGCTAATGTGCCAAACGCAGCAGTCAAAATTAGACCGACCACTAAACTGATCACGACAGCGATTGAAGTTCCGATCGAACGCAATGCAACATACAATACGATAGCGACTAAAACTAATGCCACTAGGCTAGATTCTTGTGCGCCATTCATGGCGCTATAAATTTCGTCATGCGCAAGCGCGACTTCACCGGTGATTCTCAGTTTAATACCGGCTTCAGGTGTAAAACCAAACCGAGTTGCAGCATCCCGTATCATTTTGATCGGGACTTCCGCAGCAAATATTTGCGAATAATCTAATTTAGGTCGAATGACGATAAATTCTTGATAGCTGCTTTTTTGTTTTTCTCCACTAAGCAGCGCCTGCCATGATAGTAAATTGGACTGTCCATTCAGTCGCGTATTAACGGTTTGAGTAACTCCATTGAATACCGAATCGAGTTCTAACTTTTGGCCCGTTCGCAAGGCTTCTGCAGCTTCGGTTAGAATGGTAAAGAAAGTATGTAGACTGGGATCTTCTGCAATACGAGCAACCAGTGGTTGCGCGGACGCGAGTTGATCTGTGATACGACCGAGTTCATCAACACTTTTAAATAATAAACCATTTTGCTCAAAGAAAGCTTCACCAGCAAGATAGTAAATTTCTGGAAATTGTTCCTTATTGTCATGCAAAAAGTTATTCAGTCGCTTGGCAGCAGAGTGGGCTTGCTCTTGCGTTGGGGCGTCGATAACTAACAGCAACGTGTCTTCATATTGAGAAAACGATTGTTTGTAACGGATATGGTTAGCGCGAAAGGGGACTTCTTCCGACAGCATGTCGGTTGTATCTGTATCAACACCCAGGTTATTGGCGATATACCATATACTCAAAGCGGTACACAGCAATAAAGCTAGAATGACCCAAATTGCGTATTGATAGGAGATCCTCGTCAAGCGCGCAAAAATACGCTGCTCTGAAGGATTGGATTTGTCTACAATCAAGAGAATATCTTACAGAAAAGGCTTTCTTTATTAGGGTTGCCGTGCCGCAGTAATTTTTTCTTTGAGTAATTCGATCAAAGCTGGAAATCCGTCTCGTTGCATAACTGCACGGTATTCACCGCGTTTGATGGCTAAATCACTGACGCCGTCAAACAGGATATTGACAATGCGCCATCCTGCTTCCGTATGATGCAATACGTAATCAAAATTGACAGTACCGCCATCCGACTTGGTTAGTTGACTGCGGACAAGTTTTTGTTCATGAGGTAGATCACGTTGTTCAACGACTTCGAATTGTTCGCCTTCATACTGTGCAAAACGACTTGCGTAAGTCGCAACACTTAATTCTTTAAAGGTATTGGTAATTAGTTTCTTCTGCTCATTATCCAATTGTGCCCAATACGTTGCGCCTAAAATTGTTTTAATAATTAGTTCCATGTCGTGAGATTGTTTAATGACAGGTTCTAAGAATTTTAGACGTCCGTCATAGCCCAATTTTTTACCGTCTTTCATGGCTTGAATGAGCGATGACTGCATTTGAACAACGACTTGTTCCGGATTTTTTCCACCAGAATTACTTGCGTTAACGGCGATGCTAATAAATAGCAGTAGTAAAGCCAGTTCGTATTTGATGATTGATTTCATATTAATTACTTTTACTTTCATAACGGCGATCTTTCCAATGAGCACGTTCTCCATACCAATAACGGAGTGCTGAAGTCCAAGTCATGGCGAGATATAGTGTGCCTATGAGTGGTAACGCCAACACCCAAAATAGTGACCGTTGATAATAAACTAAAGTAGGGGTATAGGCAAAAAACATCGCAATCCAAGTAAGCATGCCTATGACAAATAGATTGAGTGTGCTGAAAAATAAAAATGCGAAAGGAGCGAGCCAAAACATCGTGCCCATGATAAAAGTGCACAACGTTAAAAGTATTGTTGAATATTTGAGCTGTGTATAAGCGGTCCGTGCCACCATATTCCAAATTTGTGTTAATTCAGCATAACCGCGATGACTGCGCGCAGCGTGGCTTAAACCAATCCAAGTGCGTTGTTGTGCTCCTTTCTTAACGTGTGCTGCCAAAGTGCAATCATCAATCAAGGCTGTGTGTAAACTGGCGAAAGCGCCAATAGCATGTAGCGTTTCAGTTTTTATCAAAATACACCCGCCCGCTGCCGCCGCGATACGAGATGTCGATTGATTGGCTAAACCGAAAGGATAAAGGAGTTTGAAGAAGAAAATAAACGCAGGCATCAATAGCCGTTCGATAAAGTTATTCATCGGAGGTTCGGCCATTAACGATACTAAAGCAAGGTTTTCCGTTTGCGCTTTTTGACGGAGCTCAGTAACAATACCGGGCGTTAATTCAATATCCGCATCCAGTAATAACGTAAAAGGTGTTGCAACATGCGGCAAACCTTGTTGAAGCGCCCATAATTTTCCGCTCCAGCCAGAGGGGGGATTAGTACCCGAGATTACTTTTGCACCACTTTCTCGAGCTCTTTGTGCCGTGTCGTCTGACGATTGATCGTCGATGACGACTATTTGTATGCCGATACCTTGTTGCAGAATTGCAGCAAGGGTACGTTGAATATACGGTCCTTCATTACGTGCTGGAATTAAAACTGTAACGTCTTGTAATGCTGTTACAGTTTCATGAGGAGAACAATCGAGTTTTTCTCGAACTGCACTAGGGCGCCACGGCAAAAGTATTACCGCATACCAACAAATGGCACCGAAAATTGCTAAAAACTCGATTAATTCCAAGATGTTTCAGTATGCGATAAATTCCATAATCATTGATTTTACTATGCAGTACTATTTATTGCTGGCTGCTACTGAGATTTCATCCAGTTTTTTAAAAGCCATTTCTTCTTCAGAAGTCCATTTTGGAGTAGGTTCGGCTACCATGGGACCACTGGTGCGAGGACCCCGTAATGAAGTAATAAATGCTTTCCATGGATTGTGCAATGTGTCTTCTACTGCAGTTGCTTCGTAACCACAATGAGCCATGCATTGAGCACACTTAGGATTATTAGCTGTACCGTATTTTTCCCATGGCGTATCTTCAAGCAATTCTTTGAAAGTTTTCGCGTACCCTTCATCGGACAGTAAGTAGCAAGGTTTTTGCCATCCGAAAACATTGCGCGTTGGATTACCCCAAGGAGTGCAATTGTAATTTTGATTGCCCGCCAAATAATCCAAGTATAAAGCCGAATGATTCAAGCGCCATTTGCGCTTTAATTTTTTACCTAATTCGAAGATGCCGCGGAACAAAACTTTGGTATCTTTACTTTTAATAAAGACATCTTGTTTGGGTGCTTTTTCATAACTAAAACCAGGTGCAATGGTTGCTGCTTCAACACCTAGTTCCATTGCATAATCAAGAAATTCAGCAACATCCTCTGGGGTTTCACCTTGAAAAAGCGTGCAATTTACGGTGACGCGGAATCCTTTGCTTAAAGCCAGTTGGATTGCTTCAACGGCACGGTCGAAAACACCATCTTGACACACAGAAGCGTCATGGCGTTCTTTCATGCCGTCCAAATGAATAGAAAAAGTGAGATATGGCGAAGGTTTGTAATCATTAATCCTTTTTTTCAATAACAATGCATTGGTACACAAATAGACGTATTTTTTGCGACGAATAATTCCTTCAACAATTTGCGGCATTTCTTTATGCAACAGCGGTTCGCCACCAGGAATTGAAACCATCGGCGCACCGCATTCATCAACAGCATGCATGCATTCGTCATAAGAAAGTCGCTGATCCAGCACATCTTCAGGATGAGCGATTTTGCCACATCCAGCGCATTCTAGATTGCACCGAAATAAAGGCTCCAACATGAGTACCAGTGGGTATTTTTTGACACCTTTTAGTTTTTGTTTGATTAAATAAGTGCCGACTGCAATTTGCTGGCGTAATGGAACTCCCATCAAAATCTCCTAAATGCGTGCATGACTTGAAGGGTCAAATGCAAGTTTGAATTGAACTATGAAATATGTATGCGTTATTTTTTGCATAAATTGAAAGAAAGAACAAAAAAACTGTGGTTGTTGATTTTCAATCAGTTTGTTAAGGCTGAACTATAAAACATGCTTTTCATGATGGCAAATTTTCGTTGTTTAAAAAGCATGGAAGACAAGAAGGTTATGCTGAAAACGATGAAAAGATGCGACTGTTAGAATACAGGGTTTGTAGCAGAGAAATAATCGAATGCAATTAAAAAGCGTCAGAAAAATACAATTTTTCTGACGCTTACTTTATTAAAATAAACTTCGTTAATATATTTTTTCTTAGAAATCAACGCCTAATTCACGTAATGTTTTTTTGGTAAGTTTTCCTACTGGAATGCCATTTTGTTTTTGAAATTTATTCAGAGCTGCCGCTGTTCTTGAGCCGCCTCTGCCATCAACAGGACCAGGATTAAAGCCGCGATCAATTAATGCTTGCTGTACTTTGCGCATAATTTCAGGAGAAGAAATTACAACATCATTTCCATCACTTAAGTTGTTTGCAACTGATTGAGCGGCGGAAGCAACACTTTCTTTTGCATCTTCTACCATCATTTCAGCATCATCACCGATGGCGTTTAGTGTTTCCTTGGTGGATTCGAGAACTTGTACTTTTTCGACTTCTTCAATTTTTGCTGCCGGAGCAGGCGCTGGAGCAGGAGCCGTAGCAGGTGCTTCGGCTTTGGCAGGTTCTGTGGCTGCGTCTTTATTTTGTTTGTGTTTAGGTTCGATAATCGGTTTACAAGCAAATAGCGTTATTGTTGTAAGTAATAGGATAATCGTTGTAGTCATTTTGTTATTGTCAAATCTCATTGCTTTTCTCCATAAGAAAAAATTTTATTGCTCATTGTAAAGATTTATTGTATTTATGAAAAGTTAAACAAATACAAATCCAAATAATTTTCTTCAGCTAGTTAAGCGACGAAACACGGAAATTATGTTTAATTTTTTTGATACTAAATAAATTACTCGTTGTCAATCTTGCGATGTGAACTATCACATTTTTCTAATCATAACGCAATTCGCGACCCCTAATGATACGTGATGATGTATAAAAAAATTGTGTATAAATGAAGGGGTTCGCAATTTTTGTGTCACTCATATAACGATGTTTGAAGAATTTCGCTGACTTTTCAGTTGAGAAAAAATAAAACGCTAATCCGGTAATGGTTGGTTTTTTTTGAAGCAAAATAATTTTGCTAATGCTATTCCTAGCAGACCGCCACTGATGTCAATCAGTACATCGCTAAAAAGTGGTGTGCGTCCATCGATATAAATTTGAATAAGCTCTGTGCCGCAAGCTAGCATGACGATCACTGCAAAAAAATCGAATATTTTTCTATCTCTTAAAATCATTGCCAAGATGAATCCGAGTCCCAGAAAAAAAATGAAATGCCCAATCTTAGATAAGTCCATCGAGCTAAGGTTGAGTGATTGAAGAATAGAGCTAGAATTATTAAGTTGAAAATCGATGGCATCGAATACAATGTCTTTAATATCGCCTTGCATGCTGGTTCCGATGGCGATTAAAGCAAAAAAAACAATGAGTAATAACTGTAAAAAAATATTTTTTTGCTCCGTAAAGTAACAAGAACCAATCAGTAGTGCAAAAAAAATACCCCATGACGAAAGGATAATTCTCTTACTCCATGTGTAGACTTGTACTTCTTCAACGGGATACAGATGAACATTTCTTGCTTCCAACAAGCCTATTGCACGGTATAGTTCTATAGAAAAAAGAACCATAGATTCTTTAGGGATTTGAAAATGATCCTGATACTTTTTCCATTCGTTTGTACCTATTAAAGATGTGATAGAAAGCGGTATAAACGGATTATTTTCGTCATCATTTTTTTGCATAATAGAAACTCTGCCTGTGTGCCAAGGCTTGACCCCTTCAATAATGTCATGACTTCTTATTTCCGCGGAAAATAACACTAATTGGTCATGCAGGGTTTGTGGTAAAAATTGAAATGCTGATACTTTGATTTTTGGGTCATCTGAAAAAATCTGAATATGTTCTTCTTTTTCGATATCAATCCGACTCTTGTCAGAAGTTCTAGTTTTCCATTGATTGGTTAATAATTCGTCACCGGTAGGTTGAAAACGTTCGATAAAAAAGTGTGCTAGCAGCGTGGCAATCGAAAGTAGCGTGAAAAACAATAAATTAAATCTAAATAATGGCATATAAGGAAGGCGAATTTAATTGAACGGTATCTCAGTGCTTTTAGAAAAAAGCCAAACAAAATAAATCACTTTCCTTTATATTTTTCAAATTGCTAAATGGTATTAGCGTTAAACAACGTCGACGACGTTAAACGTTGTTGCAATGTCAAAAATGCTGCACCATCAAGGCTACGTAACCGATAATAAAAATAGCTATCACAATAATGACGAGTGTTCGCATAAATTATGCTCTCCTTATTGACTGTTTATAGGTAGAAATGATTGAGCAAAGTTAATCGTTGTCGTGGACATATTATTTCCCGATGCAAGATTTATCCTCGTGGCGAGTATATGTTCTTTTTTTGTGTTTTATCAATAGGCACAGCTATTTCCAGCAGGTAGATACAAAAGCGCGCGCGATTCAAGTATAATTGCCATCGAGATATGTTGTAGCACTATCTTGCTGCTAATGTCTGATTATTCTATGTCTTGTCGCTTTCCGAGGAGTTTTTTGTGTCACAATATCAGCGCGCCGTCCTCGCACTGGCCGATGGAACACTTTTTTATGGCGTGTCTATTGGAATCTCTGGAATTACTACCGGTGAAATTGCCTTCAACACGGCAATGACAGGCTATCAAGAAATTTTGACGGACCCTTCTTACTGTCAGCAAATTATCACGTTAACTTATCCGCATATTGGCAATACAGGAGCGAATCCTCACGACATAGAATCGGGTAATATTGAGAAAGTTTATGCAGCGGGTTTAGTGATACGTAATCTTTCATTGGTTGCCAGTAATCATCGAAAAACACAAACGCTACAGGAATTTCTTAAATCCCAACATGTTGTAGCCATTGCGGAAATTGATACGCGAAAACTGACCAGGATTTTGCGTGAGAAAGGCGTTCAGTCTGGTTGTATTGTGGCGGGCGATACTGTCGATGAACAACAAGCTTTACAAGCTGCGAGATCATTTCCCGGTTTGACAGGCATGGATCTTGCCAAAGTCGTCAGTTGCCATAAGCCCTATACCTGGAATGAAGGCGAATGGTCGCTCGGTGAAAGATATTCGACACAGGAAAATCCAAAATATCATGTTGCAGCATTTGATTTTGGAATTAAACGTACGATGTTACGCAAGCTAGCGCAACGTGGTTGCAAAGTGACAGTGTTTCCCGCGCAAACACCCGTAGAAGAAATTTTTGCGTTACAACCGGACGGCGTATTTCTTTCTAACGGTCCTGGCGATCCAGAGCCTTGCGATTACGCTATTTCTGCTGCGCGTAAACTACTTGAAAATGATATACCTATTTTTGGAATTTGTTTGGGTCAGCAATTGCTGGGTCTAGCGGTAGGTGCCAAAACGATTAAAATGAAATTTGGGCATCGTGGTGCGAATCATCCTGTGCAGGATCTGGTGAGTGGAAAGGTGATTATCACCAGTCAGAATCACGGTTTTGCCGTGGACGCTGATACTTTACCCGAAAAAGTGCGCATCACCCATAAATCGTTATTTGATGGAAGCTTACAAGGCTTTGAGTTTATCGACAAACCAGTATTTTGTTTCCAAGGACATCCTGAAGCCAGTCCAGGACCTCAAGACGTTGATTATCTTTTTGATCGTTTCATTACGATCATGGAAAAACACAAAGCTTCTGTTTCATAAATATACAATTTTTTACCCTAAAAGTTTAAGTGAATTATTTGGTTGTGGATAAAGCATGCCTAAACGAACCGATATAAAATCTATTCTCATCATTGGTGCGGGTCCTATCGTCATTGGCCAGGCCTGTGAGTTTGATTATTCTGGTGCGCAGGCTTGTAAAGCGCTCCGCGAGGAAGGCTACCGTATTATTTTGGTGAACTCCAATCCGGCTACCATTATGACGGATCCGGAGATGGCCGATGCAACCTATATTGAGCCAATTACGTGGCCAATTTTGGAAAAAATCATTGCGCTTGAGCGCCCTGAGGCGTTGTTGCCTACCATGGGAGGGCAAACAGCGCTGAATTGCGCGCTGGATTTAGCTAAACATGGCGTGTTAAGCAAATATGGTGTGGAACTTATTGGCGCTTCTCGTGAAGCGATCGATATGGCGGAAGATCGCGAAAAATTCAAGCAAGCCATGGCACGTATCGGGTTGAATTCGGCCCGTTCTGCTGTTGCTCACAGCATTGAAGAGGCATTACAAGTACAAGCAATGGTTGGCTATCCGGTAATTATTCGTCCTTCATTTACTATGGGAGGAAGCGGCGGTGGAATTGCCTATAATCGTGAAGAATTTTTATCCATTTGTGAACGTGGACTGGATGCCTCGCCTACCCACGAACTACTCATAGAAGAGTCAGTAATTGGTTGGAAAGAGTTTGAAATGGAGGTGGTGAGGGATCATCAGGATAACTGCATTATCATTTGCTCAATTGAAAATGTCGATGCGATGGGCGTGCATACGGGTGATTCGATTACTGTGGCGCCTGCGCAGACCTTAACCGATAAGGAGTATCAATTAATGCGCAACGCTGCGATTGCTGTGCTTCGCGAAATCGGAGTCGAATCGGGCGGATCAAATGTGCAGTTTGCGATAAATCCGGATGATGGTCGAATGTTAGTGATCGAAATGAATCCACGTGTATCCCGTTCTTCGGCGCTTGCCTCAAAAGCGACGGGGTTTCCGATTGCAAAAGTGGCCGCAAAGCTTGCTGTGGGATATACCTTAAATGAGCTTGGCAATGACATTACTGGCGGTATCATACCTGCTTCGTTTGAGCCAACTATTGATTATGTGGTAACGAAAGTTCCTCGATTTGCTTTTGAAAAATTTCCGCAGACCAATGATCGTTTAACCACGCAAATGAAATCTGTTGGCGAGGTCATGGCGATAGGACGCACATTCCAAGAATCTTTGCAAAAAGCACTCAGAGGATTGGAAACCGGTGTAGATGGACTAGACGAAAAGACTACTGATTTAGATTTGATTCGTAGCGAGTTGGCCAATCCTGGACCCGAAAGAATCTGGTTTGTTGCAGATGCTTTGCGATGTGGAATGTCTATCGAAGAGGTTCATCAATTAACCTATATCGATGTTTGGTTTCTCGCGCAAATTGAGAATTTGGTGAAGCAGGAACAGGTCCTCAAAGGAATTGATTTATCAAGATTAGATAGACAAGCATTACGTGAATTGAAACGTAGTGGCTTTTCTGATCGGCGTTTGGCGAAATTGTTAAACACTCAACAAAAAGTGATTCGAGAACGGCGCCATAGTTTTGGTTTACGTCCTGTCTATAAACGAGTTGACACTTGTGCGGCCGAATTTGCGACGAATACTGCGTACATGTATTCGACGTATGAAGACGAGTGTGAATCCAACCCTACCAATAAAAGTAAGATTATGGTGTTGGGTGGAGGTCCGAATCGAATTGGTCAAGGTATTGAGTTTGATTATTGCTGCGTTCATGCGGCGATGGCTTTGCGTGAAGATGGTTTTGAAATCATCATGGTTAACTGCAATCCAGAAACTGTTTCTACGGATTACGATATTTCTGATCGACTCTATTTTGAGCCTCTTACGTTGGAAGACGTTCTTGAAATTGCAGCCGTAGAAAAACCGGATGGAGTCATTGTGCAGTATGGAGGGCAAACACCCTTAAAACTGGCGCGTGACTTAGAAGCCAATGGCGTACCTATTATCGGTACTAGCCCAGACATGATCGATTGTGCTGAAGACCGTGAGCGGTTTCAACAAATGTTGCAGCAACTAGGGCTTAAGCAACCTCAGAATCGCACTGCACGCAGTACAGAGGAAGCTTTATTAGCAGCTAAAGAAATAGGTTATCCACTCGTGGTTCGACCCAGCTATGTGTTAGGTGGTCGTGCGATGGAAATCGTGCATGAAACAGCGGATTTGGAACGCTATATGCGAGAAGCGGTGAAAGTTTCCAATGATTCGCCAGTGTTGCTGGATCACTTTCTCAATAATGCTACAGAAGTGGATGTTGATGCTATTTATGATGGTGAAACCGTTTTAATCGGTGGAATCATGGAACATATTGAGCAAGCAGGCGTTCATTCCGGCGATTCGGCGTGTTCTTTACCGACATTTAATTTATCAGCAGAATTGCTGTCGGAATTACGTCGACAGACCGCTGCAATGGCGCGTGCACTAAAAGTTGTAGGGTTAATGAATGTGCAGTTTGCGATTCAAGACGACATTGTTTATGTGCTTGAAGTAAATCCTCGAGCGTCTCGCACAGTTCCATTTATTTCAAAAGCAACAGGATTGCAATTGGCAAAGATTGCAGCACGTTGTATGACCGGCAACAGTTTGATTGCTCAGGGAGTTACGAAAGAGATAGTACCGACTTATTATTCGATTAAAGAAGCAGTTTTCCCTTTTATCAAGCTTTCCGGCGTCGATACAATCTTAGGTCCGGAAATGAAGTCAACCGGTGAAGCAATGGGAATGGGAAAAACGTTTGCGGAAGCCTTTGTCAAATCACAGTTAGCGGCCGATGTGCGACTTCCAACTTCGGGTAAGGTTTTTATTAGTGTTAAACGCACGGATAAATTAGGTGCAGTAGAGATCGCTCGAACACTTGCAGAACTGGGCTTCACCGTTTATGCTACACGAGGTACAGCAGCAGTCATGAAAGAAGCTGGTATTCAGGTGATTGCGATTAATAAAGTTGCCGAAGGTCGACCGCATATCGTTGACATGATCAAGAATGGAGAAATTAGCTTGATTATCAACACGGTAAAGAATCAACCGAGTGCGATTCGTGATTCCTATTCTATTCGTCGCGCAGCGCTACAAGGTAAAGTCACTTATTACACAACATTGGCCGGAGCGCGAGCTGCATGTGTTGGGATCAGCGATAACAAGCAGGAATTACAAGCGTATAACTTACAAAAATTACACGCTCAACTAAGAAATCTAGAGCATTAACAGCGTCTTATTAAGATTAATTAATAATAAAAACATTGGATTGTTGTAAGAGGTAGAACACGATGAGTACCATCCCATTAACAGTCGTAGGTGCCGAGGCGCTACGCAAAGAATTACATGAAATGAAAACAGTGCATCGTCCGGCAGTTATTGCGGCAATTGCTGAAGCTCGCTCGCATGGAGATCTTTCAGAAAACGCTGAGTACGATGCGGCAAAAGAAAAGCAAAGTTTTATTGAAGGACGAATTGCTGAATTAGAAAATAAACTGTCCAGTGCGCAAATTATTAATCCTGCACAGATTAATGCCGATGGCGCTTGTGTCTTTGGTGCGACTATTGAGTTAGAGGATTTGCAAAGCGGCGGTACAGTGATTTATCAAATTGTAGGCGACGATGAAGCGGACATCAAACAAGGAAAAGTGTCGATCAGTTCCCCTATATCCCGTGCTTTAATTGGTAAGTATTCAGGAGATGTCGCTGAAGTCCAAGCACCGGGAGGCATCCGCGAATATGAAATATTGAATGTGAAATACATTTAATAGAGAAGGTCATTCATTTTGGAAGCTACGTTTTGTTCGATAAGGTAAACGTTTTTTCTCTTTGGCGGATGATTTCTTTTTTGTGTCAGCATCTTCAGGTTTGGGGCGGTAAATCACAAAAGTTTTACCAATATGCTGCACTGGCGCCGCTGCCAGTTGTTGGCAGATTTCTTCATAAAGTGTGTTTCTCGCTATCCGATCGTCGATTTGTGCTTTGACTTTAATCAGTTCGTGACTGATCAATGCGCGATCCAATTCGGCAACAACAGTGGTTGATAACCCATCTTTACCAATCATGACAACAGGATTGATAGTGTGCGCCCGTGCTTTCAAATCTCGTCGCTCAGCAATAGTTAGTGTTAGCATAAATTCCGTCGAAAATATTCATTTTACTGGATGAAGCAAAGTAAAACCAGCAAAGCTTGGATGCACGAACATGTCAGCGATTTCTATGTGAAACAAGCTAAAAAACACGGTTATCGCTCTCGTGCAGCGTATAAACTGCTGGAGATTGTTGAACGTGATCAAATCATTAAACCAGGCATGACAGTCGTGGATTTGGGGGCGGCTCCAGGTAGCTGGTCGCAAGTCGCCAGTCAGATCATGCAAGGTAAGGGTTTGATTATTGGTTTAGATATTTTAGAAATATCGCCATTGCCGGGCGTTGAATTCATACAGGAAGATTTTCGTGAAGAAAAGGCGCTGATAAAACTGAAGGAGAAACTCGGAAATAATCAACCCAGTCTTGTAATTTCTGACATGGCACCAAATATTAGTGGTATCGTTGTGAGTGATCAGGCGAAAAGTATGTATTTGGCAGAACTTGCTTTAATTTTTGCCGTTGAACAACTGAACTCAGATGGAAATTTTTTAATCAAAGTTTTTCAGGGGAGTGATTTTGATTCTTATTTGCGAGAGGTACGCTCACATTTTAAAAGTGTCGTAATAAGAAAACCTAAGGCTTCACGCGATCGAAGTAATGAATTGTATTTATTGGCAATGAAAAAAAAGTAAATATGGGTTCAGTAGTTGATGATTCGAACACTTGACTGGAAAGTTTTTGTTAATGCTATGATTGTTTTATATAAACGATGAGAATATAACTCTTTTGTATGATATTTTTAAAAATAGAGTTAGAATGATTAACCAATGATTTAAGGTGCAAACCAAGGAGCTATTTTGAATAATCTAATTAAAAATATGGCCATTTGGCTAGTAATTGCACTTGTGTTGATGACAGTATTTAATCAATTTAGCGTACGTCAACCGACGCAAGTGCCGATGGAATACTCTCAATTTATTACCGAATTGAATCAAGGCAGAATTGCGAAAGTGGTAATTGAAGGGCGTACACTTAAAGGTACAAAGTCTGATGGACGTCGTTTTACGACTTATGCACCTTCTGATCCTTGGATGGTCAGTGATTTATTGAAAGCTGGTGTTATCGTAGAAGCAAAACCGGAAGAAGAGCCGTCGATGTTAATGAGCATCTTCATTTCGTGGTTTCCAATGCTGCTTCTTATTGCTGTATGGGTATTCTTTATGCGTCAAATGCAGGGCGGCGGCCGTAATGGCGGCGCGTTCTCTTTTGGTAAAAGTAAAGCCCGGATGCTCGATAAGGCTTCCAATACAATCACATTTAATGACGTTGCCGGATGTGAAGAAGCGAAAGAAGAAGTAGCAGAGCTTGTTGAGTTTTTGAGAGATCCGTCTAAATTCCAAAAATTGGGTGGCCGGATTCCACGCGGTGTGTTGATGGTAGGTAGTCCTGGAACAGGTAAAACTTTGTTGGCACGCGCTATTGCAGGTGAGGCACAAGTTCCATTCTTTAGTATTTCTGGATCGGATTTCGTCGAAATGTTTGTCGGCGTGGGTGCATCTCGAGTAAGAGATATGTTCGAACAAGCTAAGAAACATGCGCCTTGTATTATTTTTATTGATGAGATCGATGCGGTTGGCCGTCAGCGCGGTGCAGGGCTGGGTGGCGGTAATGATGAGCGCGAGCAAACCTTAAATCAGTTATTGGTTGAGATGGATGGATTTGAAGGTGCGATGGGTGTGATTGTCATTGCTGCGACAAACCGACCTGATGTCTTAGATCCTGCGTTATTGCGTCCAGGTCGTTTTGACCGTCAAGTGACTGTGCCATTGCCGGATATCCGTGGCCGTGAACAAATTCTCCATGTTCATATGCGTAAAGTACCTCTTGCATCCGATGTAAAGGCAGAAATTCTAGCGCGTGGTACACCGGGTATGTCAGGAGCGGATCTTGCCAATTTGGTTAATGAAGCGGCATTGTTTGCAGCAAGAAGCAACAAACGTCTAGTAGACATGGAAGACTTTGAACGGGCTAAAGATAAAATCTTTATGGGCGCTGAGCGTCGTTCGGTAGTCATGCCAGAACATGAACGCCGTAATACCGCGTATCATGAGTCAGGGCATGCGGTAGTCGCTTATCTCTTGCCAAAAACGGACCCAGTACATAAAGTAACGATTATACCCAGGGGACGTGCGTTGGGCGTAACAATGCAGTTGCCTACAGAAGATCGCTTCAGTATGGAACGCGAAGAGATCTTACAAAGAATTGCAGTAATGTTTGGAGGTCGTATTGCGGAAGAAGTATTCATGAATCAGATGACTACCGGTGCCTCTAACGACTTCGAGCGCGCAACCGATTTGGCGCGTCAAATGGTTACCCAATGGGGTATGTCAGATACATTGGGGCCTATGGTATATGGTGAAAATGAAGGAGAAGTTTTTTTGGGTCGTTCGGTTACGACGCATAAAAATGTCAGTGAAGCTACGATGCAGAAGGTTGACATGGAAGTTCGCCGTATCGTTGACGAACAATATGCTCTAGCACGAAGACTAATCGAGGCCAATAAAGACAAGATTGAAGCAATGACTAAAGCGTTATTGGAATGGGAAACGATTGATAGCGAGCAAATCAAAGATATCATGGAAAATCGTGAGCCTCGCCCACCTAAACCGCCTCAGTCGCCTCAATCCATGTCATCAACAACCAGTGGTGACTCTCCGTCTGTAACGGATACTAAGGGCAAAGAAGAACCGAAATCTGCAGCTCAAGAGATAGTCAAGGAAACTGAATAAACTTTAATTTAAAAAACGGGATGCGGTTTTTCATCGCATCCCGTTTTTTGTTTTTCTAATTCTATTTTTGCAAGTGACTTCAATGGTATTTCATCAACTTTTAGCACTTAAACGTCCACTCATCATGGGGGTTGTTAACGTAACACCCGATTCGTTTTCGGATGGGGGATTTTATAATTCGCCACAAAAAGCAGTAGAGCATGCTAAAAAACTCATGGATGAAGGTGCAGATATATTGGATATTGGTGGCGAATCGACGCGACCAGGTAGTCAGTCTATTAGTGTTGAGGAAGAATTGAATCGTGTTATGCCGGTGCTTGAGAGTCTTGAAAACAGTCATGTTGCTGTTTCAATTGATACTTCAAAACCGGAGGTTATGAAACAAGCAATAAATGCTGGAGCGTGCTTGATAAATGATGTAAATGCATTACGTAATCACAAATCATTGGAAGTTGTTGCTCCGTTTAACCACGTACACGTTTGCTTGATGCACATGCAAGGCGCTCCTGCTAATATGCAAGACAATCCTCAGTATGGCGATATTGTCACAGAAGTCAGAACGTTTTTAGAACAGCGAATTAAATCTGTTGAGATTGCCGGCATTTCGCAAGAACGAATCGTAATTGATCCGGGCTTTGGTTTTGGTAAATCGTTACAACATAATTTTATGTTGTTAAAAAAATTGGATGACTTAACTGCATTAAATATCCCAATTCTTATTGGTATATCAAGAAAATCTATGCTTGGGGCGGTGACAGGAAATGCCGTTGATCAAAGAATGCATGAAAGTGTGGCAGCCGCATTGCTTGCTATTATTAAAGGTGCCAGAATTGTCAGAGTACATGACGTTAAAGCTACTAAAGATGCTATTTCTATTTATAGTGCAATGCAAAATGTAGTTTGAACATTAGCAATATCTATATTTTTATCTTTTATTATTTTATTAGCGAAAAATGACCAAAAAATATTTTGGAACAGATGGTATACGCGGACGAGTTGGGAAAGGCCCTATCACACCACAATTTATTATGCACTTAGGGTACGCTGCTGGTAAGGTGTTAACGGGGGCAGATTGGCATTTAACGAAAGGAAAGCATCCTACTGTGCTCATTGGTAAAGATACAAGAGTTTCAGGATATATGTTTGAATCGGCTTTGGAGGCTGGATTATGCGCCGCCGGAGTAGATGTGTTTTTGTCCGGTCCAATGCCTACACCAGCGATCGCCTATTTGATTCGTGCACTACGTTTGCAAGCAGGTATTGTAATTTCTGCTTCACATAATTTATTTGAAGATAACGGCGTTAAGTTTTTTTCAGCAGAAGGCACAAAGCTTCCAGATGATATGGAGTATAAAATTGAAGCCGAATTAGACAATCCTATAGAAATCAAGCCATCAGCACAACTTGGGAAAGTTCGGCGTTTGCGGGATGCTGATGCCAGATATATTGAATTTTGTAAAAGTACTTTTCCTTACCCCCTTGATTTACGTGGATTGAGAATAGTTGTTGATAGCGCGCATGGTGCAACTTATCACATTGCAAGACATGTCATGCACGAATTGGGTGCTGACGAAGTGATTGCTATCGGAGTAGATCCAGACGGGTTAAATATTAATCATGAATGCGGTGCTACGCACTGTGCTACATTGCAACAAGCGGTTATACAACATGGTGCTGATTTAGGTATTGCACTCGATGGTGATGGTGACCGACTGATGATGGTAGATAATCAAGGTACCATTTATGACGGTGATCAGTTGGTTTATATCATTGCGAAACACCGTCAAGAGCGGAAAGTGTTGTCTGGAGGTGTGGTAGGGACATTAATGACAAACCTAGCTATCGAGAATCATTTTAAGGAGCGTAATATTCCTTTTTTGCGGGCAAATGTTGGTGACCGTTATGTATTGGAATTGTTGCAAGAAAAGAATTGGTATTTAGGGGGCGAAAGTTCCGGTCATATTATTTGTAGAGACAAACACACTACAGGAGACGGAATTATTTCAGCATTGCAAGTTTTGTACGCGCTAAGAGATTCTCAAAAAACATTAGCTGAATTTCTTCAGGATGTTACGTTATATCCTCAACGGTTGATTAATGTAAAAGTGCCTCCTTCCTATCGATGGAATTCTGATAATCAACTAACACAACTAATAAAAGAGGCTGAATCAGAATTTAAAAAAAGTGGTCGAATATTGATTCGTTCTTCAGGTACAGAACCAGTGGTTCGTGTGATGATAGAAGGCGAATCTCAACACCTTATTGATTCCTGGATCGAACGTATTGCCGAAATGATAAGGAATAATTGTTCAAATTAGACGCGAATGCTTGTTTTTTATTGACCCGTAAATATAGTACCTTAGGATTTTCAGTATAAGTTTTTGCAAAAGTCTCTAGTATTTGGCTATAAGCAACATACGATGGTAGATAGCGCGATGTTTGGTGTTAGCGGTGGAGACACTGCAGCGTATTGTCATGATTGCAAATCCTTGCTGAGTCTACTTGGATAAAGCCGATATTAAACCCGGTACCGTATTCATGTTAACAAAGCCTATAGCAGCCAGAAGCATCGGGATGCTTTGAGAAAACGCGCTATCAAAAACGGCATTCAGAATAAGGCAACAAAAAATAACCTATTGACGCGACGGCAGTTACAGCGCAATCGTTTAATTACCAAAGTCAGCTATGTGGTAGAACCAATCTTTGGAAGTCAAGAGCATTTGGTTCAATGCAAAAAACACTGCGTTACTTCAGTTTATCTAAAACCCATGCTTGGCACATATTACTGGCGATGGTGCATAACTTAAAAAACTTTCTAAGCTTTCCGCTAAGCGACAAATGATTACGCATCATAGGATTATTGTGCACACAAACCGGAAATAGGCGATTTAGAAAGGTTTTTCTTAATTCATTTGAGAGAAAATGATTTAAAAATATCACGGTTTCTTCACAATTAACTCGGAATTGCACTGAAAGGAAAAATTTGTTGCATTTTTAAAAGATATTATAAAATATACAATGTATTATGTTTTTTGTTAACGAAATACTTAGGCTAATCCTTTCAGATAACTCCTCTAAAAAAGTCATTATTTTTTAATAAAAAAAGAAATGTATAAGCCTTGTGATTCATTTTGAATCAGGGCATGATTGGTTTTTAGTAGACTTATAGAGACAGGCTTTTCTATACTCTTTCTGATGTAATTCATTGAACAATATAATCAATTTAATTTTTTCTTGTCAATTTTCTGTTCCGGATTTTCATGTTAAGACACAATTACAACATCAGTCAGCACAGTAAGCCCATTTTTGCTTGGCTAGCAATACTGCATTGCTACTTGTTGTTATCGAGTTGTGCCATGGGACCGGATTATGTGCGTCCTGACATACCGGTTGAAAATCAGTTTCGTCTTTCGCACGATGAAGGACAATCGATTGCGAATCTTTCATGGTGGGAGTTATTTCGAGATGAAAATTTACAGAAACTCATTCATCAAGCACTGACTGGAAACAAAGAACTTAAACAAGCTGAAGCGAATGTTGAAGAAATGCGGGCTCGCCTAGGTACCGCATTCATGGATTTTTTACCGTCTTTAGAAGCAGATGCTAATGCTCCTGTCATGGGTACGCTGGGAGGCTTCTTGCTACCTGGTTTTCCAACGCCTTATAGCTATTTCGGTCGAACCAGCATGAATTGGGAAATCGATATCTGGGGCCGGATTCGCCGTAACAATGAAGCAGCGCGTGCTGATTTGATGGCGCGAGAAGAATTTCGTCGCGGTATCGTATTAATGCTGATCAGTGCGGTTGCACAATCCTATTTTGATTTGTTGCAATTTAAGGAGCAACTTGAAATCGCTCATCGCGCATTAGCATCCTGGAAAGAGTCTGTTGACATCTCACACGCGCAATTGCAAGGGGGAATCATTTCTCGCCTCGATCTGGATCAGTTCCAAGCAGAATATTCCAATGCCGCAGCGCGAGTTGCTGAAATCAAACGCAGGCTAGTTCAGAAAGAAAATGAATTAAGCGTATTGCTAGGAAAAAATCCGCATACCATTGTGTACGATGGTTCGTTAGTCGAGCAAACTATTCCGGTTGAAGTACCGGCAGGAATTCCTTCGGAATTGTTGCAACGCCGTCCTGATATTTTGCAAGCCGAAAAATCATTGGCAGCCGCGACTGCAAGGATCGGTGCCACAAAAGCAGCGCGATTTCCAAAATTTTCAGTAACAGGGTTTTTGGGTGTTGCAAGTCCTGCGCTCTCTAACTTATTGCTATCGAACAGTGAATTTGGCGTCGGCGGATTAGGTTTGGCAGGGCCAATTTTTAACGCCAGTAGCCTTGGTTTTGAACAACGTGCGGCTGAAGCGAGAGCTAAGCAAGCGTTGGGTCAATACGAACAAACTATTTTGGTCGCGTTTAAAGAAGTGGAAGATGCTTTAATAGCCATTCAAACGGTGAAAGACCAGATGCTCGCGCAAAAAAAACAGGTCGAGGCATTGAATTCCGCACTACAAATTGCTGGCCTTCGCTATAAAGGCGGCATTACCAGCTACGTGGATGTGTTGCTCGCCAAACGTAATTTATTCGATGCAGAGTTTTCTTTGAGTACCACGCAACGTTTTCATCTCGTTTCGATTGTACAGCTTTACAAAGCGTTGGGCGGAGGGTGGCTTCCAAACCAGGATGCCGCCTCTTTGATTCCCGTCAGTGCTAGAGAGGGCAATAAAATGGATGACACGCGAGCTTCTGAACGCGTTGTCGATCCCAAAATGTAAGCCTAAAGAAAAGGAGATCAACATGACGCAATATCAAGTAGCAGTCATTGTCGGTAGTTTGCGTAAGGACTCTTATAACCGTACTTTGGCAACCGCGATAGCAAAATTGGCGCCAACTGAATTTTCATTCAAGCAGGTATCAATAGGCGATTTGCCACTTTATAATCAAGACGACGATGCTCACCCAGCAGATTCGGTGAAACGATTAAAAAGTGAAATTTCTGCTGCAAATGCGTTGTTGTTTGTCACACCGGAATACAATCGTTCTATACCAGGCGTGCTGAAAAATGCCATCGATCATGCTTCGCGTCCCTATGGTCAAAGTGTTTGGGGTGGTAAACCCGCCGGAGTCATTGGTATTTCCATCGGTGCTATCGGCACGGCACTGGCACAACAACATCTGCGTAATGTATTAGCGTATTTGGATGTGCCAACCATGGGGCAGCCTGAAGCTTTTTTGCAATTACGGGATGGCATGTTTGATAGCAATGGCGACATCGGTGAAAGTAGTCAGAAATTTCTGCAAAATTGGGTGGATCGTTATGTCGCATGGGTGAAAACTGTTTGTCACTAATGTGGTTTTCATCAATAAAGAATCATTCTTTCTTGTATCAGAAGCTTATCATTACGCATTGTTTTAGTTGATTCCCTTATTTTTCTATTGATCTTTACAACTGGTATTTCATGACAAAAAAAGTTATTTGCAGCGCTTCTGCCAAATTGTGGATTGCTATCCATTCCATCAGTACCGGAATTGGCATCATGCTGCTGGCAAGCTGTTCTGGACAACCTCCTGAATTACCAGTTCCGCCGATTCCAGAAGTCGAAGTCATTACCGTCACGACGCAAATGATTCCGGATGAACCCGAATTCATCGGTCAAACGGAATCATTCAGGCCGGTTGAGATTCGTGCGCAAGTCAGTGGAATTATCAAAAAAGTTTTTTTTACCGAAGGTCGCAATGTCAAAAAAGGCGATCAGTTGTATCTGATTGATCCGGTTCCTTTTAAGGCGATCTATCAAAGTAGTAAAGCAATGGTGGAGCAAGCCAAAGCCCGCTTGATTCAAGCCAAGCAAGATTTAGCGCGCGTTAAACCGCTGTTGCAACAACAAGCGGTGAGCCGTAAGAACGTCGATGATGCGCAGGCCGAAGTGCTGTCTGCGACAGCCGCGTTAGAAGCCGCACAAAATAATGTCATCAAAGCTAAGTTTGATTTGGATAACACGATTATTACGGCACCGGTAAAAGGCCGCATTGGCCGTAGTCAATTCTATGAAGGTCGGCTTATTTCTGCACAGACCACATTACTGACGGTCATTGATCAATTGGATCCGATGTATGTCAATGTTAACGTGCCAGAAAGCTATCTTTTGCGCCGCCGCCGTGAAATAGCTGAGCAAAAAATTCAGCGTCCGGATATTTTTCAACTACGCGGCGCTATGACTTTCTCGGATGGCAGCATCTATCCTCATGAAGGCGTACTGGATTTTGCGGATGTGGCAATACGTCCCGAAACCGGAACTTTGCAGGGCAGATTTACCTTTCCTAATCCAGAAGGCAATTTATCGCCAGGCCAATCGTATTTTTATCCCGGGCAGTTCGTCAAAATTAGGGTGAAAGGCTACACCCGGGCCAATGCTATTTTGATCCCACAACGCGCAGTACAACAAGGGCCGATGGGTTCTTTCGTGTTTGTGGTTGATGAAGAAGAAAAAGTCAATCCGCGGCCGATCACTGCCAGTCAATGGCGAGGAACGGATTGGCTTATTGAAGAAGGTTTGCAACCCGGAGAGCGCGTGATGACTGAAGGATTTTTCCGTGTTTTACCGGGTGTTCAGGTCAAAGCCATCCCGGCGCAAGACAATAAAGCGCCTGCTGCAGTCCCATCGTCCGACGCGGTGGAATCTAAAAAATGATGAGCTCACATTTTTTCATCGACCGGCCAATTTTTGCTTCGGTCTTATCGATTATTATTGTGGTCGTTGGATTGGTATCGCTACAAAACCTACCCGTAGCGCAATTCCCACAAATCACACCACCGATGGTGCAGATTGAAGCCGATTATCCTGGCGCTAGCGCAGAAGTCGTTGCAGAATCGGTTGCTCGCCCGATCGAAATACAGCTTCCGGGAATCGACAATCTGCTGTATTACGAATCGACCAGCACCAATGATGGGCACATGACGATGAAGCTCACCTTCGAAATCGGTACCGATATCGATATCGCGCAAGTGCAAACCCAAAATCGCCAACGATTAGCTGAACCACAGTTACCTAACGAAGTGGTGCGTCAAGGCATTACCGTCAAAAAAACGTCACCGGATTTGCTCGCGGTGATTGCGTTAAGTTCGAGTGATCCTAAACATGACACGGTATTTCTTTCGAATTACGCGTTGCTGCGTATTTTGGATAATGTCAAACGGCTTCCCGGTGTCGGTGATGCTATCGTTTTTGGTGGACAAAACTACTCGATGCGGTTGGTGCTCGATCCTGTCCGTATGGCGCAATTGAATCTGACGCCAACGGAGATTGCAGCAGTAGTTCGTGAGCAAAACCGCGATTTTCCCGCTGGCCGAATTGGCCGTGAACCGACGACTGAGAAAACCGAGTTGACGATTCCTGTGATTACGCATGGGCGCATGAGCGAAGTCAAGGAATTTGAAGATATGATCATTCGGGCCTATCCGGATGGTTCTATGGTTCGCATGCGAGACGTGGCGAAGGTGGAATTAGGTGCGCAATCCTATGATTTGCAAGGACGTTGGAATGGCAAACCGAATGTTTTTTTACTGACCTTTCTTTCTCCGGGTGCCAATGCGCTGGATACCGTTCATAGCATCAAAGAGGAAATGAAAAGCTTAACCAAAAGCTTTCCAGCCGGAGTTTCATACGATATTCCCTACGATACTACCAAGTTTGTAGAGGTTTCCATCAAGGAAGTCGTCAAGACTTTGGCGGAAGCATTGATTTTGGTCATTCTTGTCGTGTTCGTGTTTTTGCAAAGCTGGCGCGCAACATTGATTCCAGCACTTGCAGCGCCGATTTCTTTGATTGGAACACTGGCCGGTATGGATGCGCTCGGTTTTTCCATCAACACCTTAACCTTGTTTGGTATGGTGTTGGCCATTGGGATTGTGGTCGACGATGCCATCGTGGTCGTTGAAAACGTGGAAAGACACATGACGCGGGGTGGGTTATCACCGCGTGATGCCGCCAAAAAAGCGATGCAAGAAGTCGCGGGACCTGTCATTGCAATCGTCTTAGTGTTGGCGGCTGTGTTTCTACCGGTTGGCTTTCTTGGCGGAATTACCGGTCAACTCTATCAGCAGTTTGCGATCACCATTGCGTTGTCAGTTGCCATCTCAGGGTTTGTAGCGTTAACCCTCAGCCCGGCGTTATGTGCGTTGGTATTGAAACCTACGCATGGTTCGCCAAATCGATTTTGGCAAATTTTTAACCGCTCGTTCGAATGGTTTGAGAATCGTTATGTAGGGGCCGTCGGCGGCATTCTTAAGCGAACGTTGATGGCGGTCATCATTTTTTTCATTTTGATTGCTGTCGTCATCGGGTTATTTAAAACCATCCCGGGAAGTTTTTTGCCTGAAGAAGACCAAGGCTATTTTATTACTGTCATGCAATTACCTGAAGGGGCTTCATTTTCGCGCACACTTTCTGTACTCGAAAAAATTGAAACTTATTTTTTATCGAATCCATCAGTTCATTCAACAGATGCGTTGGCCGGGCAAAATTTCGTATTTAGTACCCGAGGTTCGAACCAAGCGACGATGTTTGTACCATTGCATCACTGGGATGAGCGCACTGATCCCAGCCAGAAAGCACAAAGCTTAATTGGCGCGGCTTTTCAGGAGTTTGCGAAAATTCCTGAAGCACTGATTTTGGCTTTTAATGCGCCATCTATCAGCGGATTGGGGGCCACCGGCGGATTTACCGCTCATCTTCAAGATCCGGGTGGCGGTGATTTTGCGCAGTTTGCAGCGATTACTCAAGAATTCATTGGAAAAGCTACCCAGCATCCGGCTATTGCTTTTGCTAACACCAATTTCCGCATTAGCTCTCCTCGGCTTTTTGCAACGGTAGATAGGGAACGCGCCAAATCTCTCGGTGTGCCTATTTCAGAAGTATTCGATACCATGCAGGCGTTTTTTGGTAATTTGTACGTGAATGACTTCGTTAAGTTTGGCCGCATCTATCGCGTACAAACTGAAGCACTGCCGGAATATCGTTCCAGCCCCGAAGATCTCAGTAAAATTTACGTACGCGCGCGAAGCGGCGGAACGCAAACGATGATTCCTCTCGATTCGGTCGTAACCACAGAATTCAACAGCGGTCCCGATCCAGTTACGCACTTCAACGGATTCAATTCGGCCTTGATCATGGGAAGCGCCGCACCTGGCTATAGTTCCGGGGAAGCACTCGACGCCTTGCAACAAATTGCTGACGAGATTCTTACCCCGCGCGGTTACTCAATCGATTGGAGCGGAATATCGTTACAAGAACGCAAAGCCAGTGGACAGTCAGTCTATGTATTTGCGTTTGCTTTGTTGATGGTTTTTTTAGTGCTGGCAGCATTGTATGAAAGTTGGTCAATTCCGTTTTCAGTGATTCTTGCTATTCCATTTGGCGTTCTGGGAGCGTTGTTAGCAATTTGGATGCGTGGATTAACAAATGATATTTATTTTCAAATTGGATTGGTTACTCTTATAGGGCTAGCGGCAAAAAATGCTATTTTGATTGTCGAATTTGCTAATCAGCGGCGTGCAGCAGGTTATTCATTGACCGATGCCGCGCTGGAAGCCGCTCGATTGAGATTGCGGCCTATTGTCATGACTTCGTTGGCGTTTATCTTAGGCGTGTTGCCACTGGTGATTGCGACGGGTGCGGGTGCTGCCAGCCGTAATTCGATTGGTACCGGAGTTTTTGGCGGTATGTTAGCGGCCACTTTTTTGGCAATTTTATTCGTGCCGCTGTTCTTTGTCTTAATTGGAAAAATAAGCGGTAAAGATAAAAATACGACAAACAAAAGTGACAATGCAGTTAACGAGCAAAAATCATTAGAACAGCGTGAGATAGAGACTAAGAAAGATCAAACATAGCTTGTTAAATTACAGATCTCTATGAATTTTCGATCAGTTTTTTCTGAACTGAGTGCGTAAGATTTTGGTTAGCGTCTCACTTATCATTGATGAATCAAGGAGCGCATTATGCGTGATAAAAAACAATTAACGATCAGTTTACTCGAATCCCAATTATTGCAAGACTTATGAATTTCGGCATGGTTGGTTTGGGGCGAATGGGCGCCAACATGGCGCGGCGCCTTGCCCAAAAACAAATCAAAATAGCGTTGATGAATCGCACTTTCAGTGTAACACAAGAATTGGCTGCTGAAACTGGCCACATCACTTGCGAGGATTATGCTGTTTTTGTAAAAGTGATTGAAGCTCCGCGCGTTATCTGGTTGATGCTTCCTGCCGGTGAAGCGACTGCGACAGCACTGAAAGCACTACTGCCGTTGTTGTCGTCTGGGGATTTAATCGTCGACGGTGGTAACGCACATTACAAAGACGATATACAACACGCGGCCTACTGTGCGGAATTTGCGATCGAATTTACGGATGCTGGCGTGTCCGGCGGCGTTTGGGGATTGGAAAACGGATATTGCATCATGTTCGGCGGTTCAGAAGCCGCCGCTGAACGATTGCGACCTTATCTACAAGCGCTGGCACCTACTCCCACGACAGGATGGTTGCATACTGGTCCAATCGGCTCAGGCCATTACGTCAAAATGATACATAATGGTATCGAATACGGCATGATGCAAGCCTTTGCCGAAGGCTTCGCCATGATGCAAGACAAATCGGAATTCTCCCTGGATTTGGCGGCTATCGCAGAACTATGGCGTCACGGCAGTGTCGTGCGTTCATGGTTGCTGGATTTATCCGCTGATTTTTTGGCGGAGGATCAGTCACTTGATAGTATCCAGCCTTTTGTCAGTGATTCTGGCGAAGGTCGTTGGACTGCTTTAGCGTCAGTCGAACAAGGTATTCCGACGCCAGTCATGACGTTGGCATTAGCCATGCGTTTTGCCTCTCAGGGTAAAAATAATTATGCGGCAAAAATTTTAGCCAAAATGCGCCAAGGTTTTGGTGGTCACGCCATCAAGGATAGCAAGGAGAAATAATATCGCTCGCACCAGAAAAAAAATTATTGAAAAGCAGCCATGCTCGTTAGTGATTTTTGGTGCGACCGGGCATTTAACCGCTACAAAACTGCTGCCTGCACTGTTTCATTTGGAAAATGCTGGTCGTCTGGCAAAAAATATGACGATTACAGCATTTGCACGGCGCGAGTGGTCGTTAGCACAGTGGCAACAGCATGTCAGCGAGGCACTAAAAGATTTAGTGAACGAGAAAACCAGCACCCCGCAGCAGAAAAAACTTTTTGCGCAATTTCTCAATCGTTTTCGTTACCACCAAGGTAGTTTCGACGATTTAAGCGCCTATCAACGGCTTGCGAATGACATACATTGCGAATCGGCTTGCGTCCACACGGTTTTCTATTTGGCGATTAAGCCGACCGTTTTTGCTACGGTCATTAAAAACCTTGCGTTGGCTAAACTGAATCAACCTTGTGGCGTGAGTCGCATCGTAGTAGAAAAACCTTTCGGTGAGGATTTGAAATCCGCTCGGATGCTCAACAAATTATTGCACCAATCGTTTCAAGAAGAACAGATCTATCGTATTGACCATTTTCTGGGTAAAGAAATGGTGCAAAATCTGTTTGTGTTCCGCTTCGCGAATACGATGATCGAATCTCTTTGGAATCGTAATTATATCGATCATGTGCAAATCACCGTGGCCGAATCCATGGGAATAGAAAATCGCGCGGATTATTACGATCAAACCGGGGCATTGCGCGACATGGTGCAAAACCATTTAATTCAGCTTTTGGCGGTAATTGCGATGGAGCCTCCAGCGTCGTGGGATGCCGATGCATTACGGGATGAAAAAGTCAAAGTGTTACGATCCATTCGAGCGATTCCAAAGAATGCAGTGAATCAATTTGCTGTTCGTGGGCAGTATGCAACGGGGCGTGTAGAGGGAAATAAATCCATTGGTTACTTGCAAGAGAAGGATGTTCCCAAAGATTCTACGACGGAGACATTTGCAGCAATAAAATTTTATATTGATAACTGGCGGTGGAGTGGTGTTCCATTTTATTTGCGAACCGGTAAAAAACTCGCTAAACAAACTTCGTTCATTGCTATTTGTTTCAAACAGCCACCACAGCAGCTTTTTCACGAAACACCTTTAGAATCGATTTGCCCAAATTGGATGATGCTATCGATTCAACCTGAAAAATCCATGAATATCGAGATTCATGCCAAACAACCTGGATTGGGCATGGAAACGCACGTCATCAAAATGGATGCAAATTTTCTCAATAACAATGAACACGGTTTGGATGCTTACCATACTTTATTGCTCGATGTCATCGAAGCCGACCGTTCGCTATTCATTCGCTTTGATGAAGTTGAAATGGCCTGGCAAGTGATCGACCCGATTTTGCGACACTGGAAAATTAAAAATGCTTCCAACCCAATGCCTACTTATCGTTCAGGAAGTTGGGGGCCGAAAGAAACCAATCAATTATTGGTTAATAATAATCATACTTGGCGTAACGAATGATAAGCTGTTAATTTTCTACAACTTTTAGTTTAAGAATTATTATCTTGAACGGACACAATTTTGACGGATCAGTTGGATGCTACAACTAGACTCAAGTTGACAACGATTAACACTATGTCAAAAACGAAAGATAGGGCAGGGCAGCACACTTGTATTCATCATAAACCCCCGCACATAGGTTTATTTTCGAAGTAATGCCAGCGCACCGCCCATTATAGAATGATTCTAAATGAAATCCACCATGACATTGACACCCACTACCAATTGAGCATCGGCGTTGGTATAGGTGTGAAAGCCATTATAAATTCCTTTATCTTGCCATCCATGATCGGTAATGTGCACATAATCGCCTTGATTGCCGTTGACGATCAATTTATTGGTAGTATCGGATAATGCTTTCAACTGATTTGCATTGAGCGTCACGCCGTTATCGCTACCGAATGGACCATACAAATAGATCCTTTCAATTCCCGTAATTTTCCCAGAAAGATTGGTCAAATCCAGATTCGCATCCATCGCGGCTACCGCTAATGTGTCTTTATCACCAATACCACCGTCGACCATTTTAAAATTCAAATCGCTGATACGAATTAAATCGTTGCCCCAGCCCGCGTGATAAGTATCGGCTCCGCCTTTTCCGATCAGGGTATCGTTACCCTCGCCTGCTTCAAAACGTTCGGCGTCTTTAGTGCCCACAAGCATATCGTTATTATTGGTGCCATCGATGACCTTTTCTAAATTCGAAAAATCACTGCGCCCGAAAATGACATAGCTGGACATACCATCGTTGTTATACTTCTCAGCCACTATCAAGTCATCAAATCCATCGTTATTGATATCCCCCGCGCTACTGACCTTAGTTACATTAGACCCCAGCGAATTAAACGCTTTTGATCCATCGATACGAAAACCGGCATTAGTGGCTAAATTAGCCAAATCCAGTGTGGCGCCAAAACCGGTCGATTTGCCGAAAATGACATAGACAGAACCAGAGTCCTCGCCATAAAAATTCGCTCTAGCAGCACCGATCAGTATGTCGCCAAAACCATCGCCATTGATATCGCCTGCATTTGTGGCTGAGTAACCCAATTGATGTCCGGCCTTCGCACCATTGATGGTAAAACCATTGGTACCATTCAGACTGGCCAAGTTAACCACCGCATCAAACCCAGACGCCTTGCCAAACACGACATAACTGGAACCCGAGTTATATCCATTAACATCAGCAAAAGGTGCGCCAATCAATACATCTGTAAAGCCGTCACCATTCACATCGCCCGCATTGCTAACAATGCGACCTGCATTATCAGAGGTAGCGATGCCATCCAAGCGAAAACCATTCGTACCATCGAGCGAGGTCATTTCCAAAGTTGCACTGAATCCAGAGGCTTTACCGAATACCACATAACTAGATCCTGCATTTGTTGGGTTATTACCGCCATATGATGAACCGATAATCATGTCATCATAACCATCACCGTTGACATCGCCAGCACCGCTGACCATTCCGTCTCGCAACGCAAAATCATCTACTCCGAAAAGGCCTTCGATGCTATGCAAACGAAAGCCATTCGTGCCATTCAATGTTTGGATATTGATACTGTTACTGGCAAAGCTACTTTTACCAAATATAACGTAGGCCTCACCTGCACCATCAGTTTTCCCATTTTGACCTACAATAATATCGTCAATATGATCACCATTGATATCGCCGATGCTACTCACTGAAGCGGGTCCATTGAGATTAATTTCCATACCAACAATACTGATACCGGTATTTTTGTTCTGTAGAGCAGTTTTTAGACTTTCAGTACTACTGAAGCCAGCACCTTTGCTAAAGAAAATCGAGGCGCCACTCGTGGAGTCACTCGTATCTTTAGAAAAAATCAAATCATCGAAGCCATCGCCATTAAAATCCCCAGCTGTTTTAGCCCGATCTGCTGAATTAAAGCCGTTGTCTTGAGTTACTTTAAAACCATTATTGCCATTGAGCGACGATAGATCAAATATTGCGCTAAATGGAGTATTTTTACCAAAAATTACATTACTTGTGTGATAAAAAACGGATGTGTGCTCGCCAATGATGATATCGTCGTAACCATCCCCATTTACATCCCCTGCATTACTAACCTCACCCCAAATAGGAGTATTTACTCTAAAACCATTGCTACCATTGAGTGTGGTTAAATCAAAAACTTGTGCCATGTTAGAAACTCCCGAAGACAGTTATAAAAGAAAATATTTATGACATAACGATTACACAATTATTAATACAAATAAATACTTAAATCACGTTGCAATCCCATTCTTTCAGATTTTTTTCAAAAAAGATATAGGACCAGCCTGTGATTTTGGTCCTAGGATATAGGCATCATTTCTCAAGAATGTGACCTTAAAACGATAGAGAGTTTCTTTAAACAACCGGATTCGTAAAGTGACTGCTTCCCGATTGAATTTTAGGGTTCTTTTGATTATTTTCAATGTTTATAAATTAATTTGTTTCAAGATATCCCCTTTCCGGATGCGGCGCGTTACACCAAATTCCGAAAAACTCATACACGTTACTTCAATGATATTGCTTAAAATATTGTTATAGCAGTTATTTGGTTAATTATGATTATAATCGTGCAAAGTTTCTATGAATGTTATGCTAGCAAAATTAATGAAATCGCAGTTTTTTAGTAGGCCAAGAAACTTTTTCAAGTCGATAGCAATGACTGATGACATAACGTAGATCATCAATTAAGATGGGAATTTAATTCATAAAAATCAATCGATTTTTGAATGCTTGGTTCAAAATGCGTTATGGGATCTGACGATAATTTAGAAAAAAACCGTATTGATAAGTGGTTGCATGCCGCGCGTTTTTTCAAAACACGATCGCTTGCGTCAGAAGCGATTGAGCGTGGGCGCGTTACAATTAACGGAAACAAAATTAAACCCGCGAAACAACTAGTGTTAGGAGATAGCGTAGTAGTGCGCATCGGCAATAATCATTATGAAGTCACGGTTCTAGGATTATCCAATCGACGCGGATCGGCAACAGAAGCCCAAAAGCTTTACAAGGAAACAGATGAAAGCAAAGAACAAAGAGAATTATTAGCCGCACGTTTAAAAGAACAACCTGCCACCTTTTATACGAAAGGGCGTCCGACTAAACGAGACCGGCGAAATATAGAGCGCTTCTTTTCTAACCAAGAAGATTCATAATCTCATAAGAATTTACAAAATAATACGGTTAGTAAAATCTTTCTTATGCTTGAATAAAATTTAATAAATGACTATGGAAAATAAAACCTTTAATTTGAGCAAAGACGAGTTAATACAACAATCTTCTGCGCAAATGGATGTGCATCTTCAAGGTGCAAGCTACACTCAAGCGCAGAAATTAGCATTAACTTGTCGTATTTTGTTTGATAACGGACACGATTCTGGACTGGCGGGTCAGATTACTGCTCGCGGAGAAAAAACAGGCACTTATTTGACACAACGTTTAGGATTGGGTTTTGACGAAATTTGCGCGAATAATTTGTTGCTTGTCAACGAAGATCTTGAAGTGATTCAGGGAGAAGGAATGGCAAATCCGGCCAATCGTTTTCATTCATGGCTATATCGCGCAAGACCGGATGTGCAATGCATTATCCATACGCATGCCGTTCATACGGCCGCGCTCAGTATGCTGGAAGTTCCGCTGGAAATATCGCATATGGATAATTGTGTGTTGTACGACAATGTTGCATTTTTAGCTAAATGGCCAGGCGTTCCAGTGGGAAACAATGAAGGCGAGCTTATTTCACAAGCGATAGGCGATAAAAAAGCATTATTCCTTGCACATCATGGATTACTAATTGCTTGCCCCAGCATCGAAGAAGCCTGTGTATTGGCGCTTGCATTTGAAAGAGCGGCGCGTATGCAATTATTAGCCATGTCTGCGGGAAAGATTCAACCCATTGATCCCGATCTCGGTCGAGAAGCGCGTGACTGGATTTTACGAGGCCAACGCAGTGCGGTCAGTTTTGCCTATTACGCGCGGCGCAGCTTGCGTAAAAATAAGGAATGTTTGCAATAAACCTATTTGTCGTCACTGTTAAGAATTGATTGTGAGATTATAAAGCCTCGATGGCAAAGATATTGTTTGTACCCGCAAGGGGTTTCGGTTAGAATCGCCAATTCCCAGGCGCGTAGCTCAGTTGGTTAGAGCACCACCTTGACATGGTGGGGGTCGTTGGTTCGAGTCCAATCGCGCCTACCACAGCTATGAATTTATTTGTTACCAGATACTTTCATCTCCTATTCAGAGATCTTTTTGAATATCAAAGCGTTAGACATGGTTCATCATGATTGAACGGCGTAATTTCTACCGAATATTGCACGTGCAACCAGATGCTTCCATGGCAGTTATCCAAGAAAATTATCGCTTACTGAGACAGAAGCTAAAAATACACCCCAACTTAAGCGGTGCCGATTGGAATGAAAATTTACTCGAGGCTGCTTACCAAACTTTATCGGATTCTTCGAAAAGATCCGCCTATGATGCTGAATTATTGCGGTATTATCATATCGACACGTTGACGCATGGTGCTTTTAGTAGCAATACTAACGAATCTGGTCGTAAGCAAACAAACAGCAATTCTAGCCCATTTGGTTTAAAAAATTATTACCGTGTTCTGCAAGTTCAATCAGACGCACCGGCTGCTATCATTATGGCTAGCTATCAAGCGTTAAAGAAAAATAATTCAGCCGATATTAAATCTCTGGACGAGGCTTATCGTATTCTTTCAAATGACAAAACACGACAGCAATATGATGTTTATTTGGCCAGGCACTTAGCGGAAGCCCGTAAAGAATCCGAAGCGCAATCAAACGAAGTCTATCCAATGGCGATGACAACTAGCAACTCTGCTGCATCGTCTCTGCAGCCATATCTAGCGGTAATACTTCATTATTGCGCGTTTTGTAAAACGCCTTATCGCTCGCATGCGAATTTGTATGGAAATGAAAATTGTTTGGAATGTAATAGCCCAATTACTTCTATCGAACATGAAAGCCTCCGATTGTTACGACGGACGATGAAACGAATTCCGCTGCAGGGTGAGTTTTTATTTTATTTATTTTGGCCGGGTAGGGCGTATCGAGGTTATTTCCAAGATTTATCTTCAAGTGGGTTACGGTTTTGGAGCGAACAATCAGTCGATTTAGGGGAAATAATAAAAATCGACGCTGCAAATCTGCAAGCAGTCACTGAAGTAACACATACGAGTGTGGGAAACAATGGCATTTCTACTGGTGCACGATTTATTACCGCTAAATTTGATCAATCTCGTGGAAATTTTATTTCAGTACAGGCTTGATCGTTAATCTTGTGTGACAGGTCGCATCATATTCCAAGAACTAATGATAATTAATTCAATAATATGATTTAAAACACTATTAAATCATCACACTTATCTTACTTGACGCGAATCTTGCGAAGTATCATCCGGATAGCTATTTAGGAATGTGGTGTTTATAGTAAACTCTCGTTTCGCTTGTTAAAATCCAAAATTCTTAAAATAAATTGATTATATTATTAACTTAGGACTGTTCATGAATACCGAAGATTTTCGCCCCGAAAAAGCAGTAACGATATTTTATCCACCACAACGGGTTCTTATGGGGCCTGGACCTTCAGATACGCATGCGCGTGTGTTGAATGCTATGGCTCGGCCTACATTGGGTCATTTGGATCCGGTTTTTACCGAAATGATGGAAGAAATCAAAGGATTGATGCGTTATGCGTTTCAAACTAAAAACCGTATGACATTTCCAGTTTCCGGTCCAGGATCGGTGGGCATGGAAATGTGTTTTGTTAATATGATCGTTCCAGGCGATAAAGTAATTGTTTGCCGAAATGGCGTTTTTGGCGGTCGTATGATCGAGAATGTTGAACGACATGGCGGCATCGCGATTGTCGTTGATGATCCTTGGGGCGAGCCGGTTGATCCTCAAAAAGTTGAAGATGCGTTGAAAAAAAATCCTGATGCTAAGATCGTTGCATTTGTTCATGCTGAAACTTCGACAGGTGCTTCCTCAGATGCTAAAACGCTTTGTGAAATTGCACGTCGTCACAATTGCTTAACCATCGTCGATACAGTCACATCGTTAGGTGGTTCGCCAATTAAGGTCGATGAATGGGGAATTGATGCGATTTACTCTGGCAGTCAAAAATGTTTGTCCTGTCCACCAGGATTATCACCGGTCAGTTTTTCCGAACGCGTTACTGAGTTGGTAAAAAACCGTAAAAATAAGGTGCATAGTTGGTTCATGGATATCAGTTTGCTGCTAAATTATTGGGGTTCTTCTACGCGTACTTATCACCATACCGCGCCAACCAACGCATTGTATGGACTGCACGAAGCATTACTGATGTTGGCTGAAGAGGGATTAGAACATTCTTGGGCGCGTCACAAACGCAATTATCAAGCATTGAAAGCGGGATTTGAAACGCTGAATATGCAATATGTCGTGAAGGAACAATATCGCTTGCCGCAGTTAAATTCAGTGTATGTTCCCGCTGGAATTGATGAAAAAGAGGTACGACGTCGTTTATTGGATGATTTTAGCCTTGAAATTGGCGCTGGTTTGGGTGATTTTGCGGGCAAGGTATGGCGTTTTGGTTTAATGGGTACCTCCAGCAGAATAGAAAATGTCATGTTTTGTTTAAATGCACTGGAAAGCGTATTTTCTGATATGGGCGTGAAAGTTGAACGTGGTGCGGCGGCTTCTGCAGCGCATCGCAGTTATGCCCAAAATCCATTGAGTTAATACATTCGAGATTGACGTAACAACTTGATTAATATCTTTTGACTGCTTAACAGAAGTAAGCGGAGAGTTGTCGCTGATTTCAATTGTCCTAAACCAAAAATAGTCCGGGCTAGATATTTCTCATGGCTATGGATTTATTTCCACGAACGATAACAGTACCACTGTTGTCGTTCGTCATAACCTTTCTGTTTAACTATTGGTTTATTCATAGCAAATACAAATGGGGTCTAGATCACCCCAATGCTCGTTCACTGCATGAAGTGCCTATTCCACGTATCGGTGGAGTAGGCTTATTTTTGGGTGTAATGACGAGCTGGTTACTTTTCTCGTTAGCAATACCAATGACGGTTTTGGCTGGGCTGAGCTTGCTAATAGCTGTGTCATTGGTTGATGATATACGAGGCTTGTCGGTGTGGTTTCGTTTGTTAGTCCACGGCTTAGTTGCATTGGGTTGCGCATGCTATTTATTTCTTTCTGAAGATGGGTTTTTTACGGCGATAATGGTTACCGCAGCCATCATATGGATGGTTAATCTCTATAACTTCATGGATGGTTCGGATGGATTGGCGGGCGGAATGGCTGTGATCGGATTCGGTGCTTATGGGCTTATTGCTTATCTGGGGGGATATGAAAATTATGCGCTGATCAATTTTTCGATTGCGTTTGCTGCATTGGGTTTTTTACTACACAACTTTTTTCCTGCGCGTATTTTTTTAGGCGATGCTGGGGCTGTTCCTTTGGGTTTTCTAGCGATTATAGTAGGAATTATGGGATGGAAAGATAATATCTGGCCCTTATGGTTTCCATGTTTAGTATTTTCACCTTTCATCGTAGATGCCACAGTGACATTAATGAAACGGGTATTTCATGGAGAAAAAATTTGGCAAGCGCACCGACAGCATTATTATCAAAGAATGGTACAAGCGGGTTTAGGACATCGTACGACTGCATTATGTTGGTATGGTTTAATGTTGTTGATTGGTTTCAGTGCGATTTGGTCAGCGCAACAAGATAGCTCGACACAACAGGTTACTTTGCTAATATGGGGTGCCATTTATCTGATATTACTGTTTCTTTTCGAATGGATTCAAAAAATTCACAACAACCGAGGGTAGTATGTTTGTCAGCAAAATAGATTACCGCACGATCATCGCTTTCACTCATGATTTTGTCGCGGTAGGGGTTGCTTGGTGGATTGCCTATCTATTTCGTTTTAACTTTGATATCCCTTCATCAGTTTCCGTAGTTCTAATTAGCATTCTTCCGTGGATTGTGTTAACCCAAACAAGCTTTTTTTTATGGTTGGGTTTGTATCGAGGTGTTTGGCGCTACGCAAGTTTGCCGGATGTTAAGCGCATCGTCATTGCAGTGCTCATGGGCACGTTATGTGTATTGGTATTGTTGGGTTTGTTGGATCAGCTTCAAAATATTCCCGGTTCTGTAATTATCTTAGCACCACTACTTTTATTGCTGATTATGGGAAGTAGTCGCTTGATTTATCGTGCTTGGAAAGAACGCCGACTGTATAGCCTTGAAAGCTACGAGGCAAAATTAGTGTTAGTCATAGGAGCGGGTCGGACGGGTATCAATTTGACTAAAGATTTGGCTAGAAGCAGAGAATGGCATGTAGTTGGCATGCTCGATGACAATCCACGAAAATTTGGAACGCGCCTACAAGGCGTAAGAGTACTGGGCAAAATTAAAGAACTACCGGAATGGGTGCAAAAACTGAACGTCGGTCATGTCATCATCGCGATACCTTCTGTTTCACACCGCATTTATCGTCAAGCGCTAGAAATGTGTTCTGAACTGGGTGTGAAAGTCATGACGGTGCCATCGTACTCGGATTTGATCAGTGGTAAAGCCGTAGTATCGAAAATTCGTGAAATTGAATTAGACGATTTACTAGGTAGAGAACCGGTGGTGTTGGATAACGATGGATTACATGGATTATTATCAGATCAGGTGATTTTGGTTACCGGAGCTGGCGGTTCGATTGGTTCAGAATTATGTCGCCAGTTAATGGTTTTTAAACCTGATCGTATCGTACTCGTGGAACTGAATGAATTTGCGCTCTATAGTGTTCAAGAAGAATTTGTCGCGCGTTTTTCTGAGGAAAAATTAACGTTCGTGATCGGCGATATCAAAGACGAACCAAGGATGGCACAATTGTTTTCACAGTTTCGACCTACTGTGGTATTTCATGCGGCGGCCTATAAGCATGTTCCTTTGATGGAAGAAGAAAATGGTTGTCAGGCCTTGCTAAATAACGTTTGGGGTACTTATGTCGTCGCTAAAGTTGCAATTAATTTTGGAGTTAAAAAATTTGTATTGATTTCAACCGATAAAGCAGTTAATCCTATTAGTATCATGGGGGCCACTAAACGGCTTGCTGAAATGGTGTGTCAAGCATTACAACAATCGAATACATGTGATTTAAAAAATAATCTTTCTGAAAACATACGCAAAACTTGTTTTGTGATGGTACGTTTTGGCAATGTTTTAGGAAGTACTGGCAGCGTCATTCCAAAATTTCGTGATCAAATTACCAAAGGGGGGCCGATTACTGTTACTCATCCCGATATGACGCGGTATTTCATGTCTATCCCAGAAGCTACACAACTGGTATTGCAAGCAGGCCTAATGGGAGGTGTAGAAGGTGGTGGTGAGATTTTCGTCTTGGATATGGGAAGCCCCGTAAAAATAGTTGACTTAGCTAAAGATTTGATTCGTTTATCCGGGCTCACAGAAGAAGATATACATATTGAGTATACTGGGTTGCGTTGTGGGGAAAAAATTCATGAAGAGTTATTGTCTTCCGATGAAAATGCTTTGCCTACTCCTCATGAAAAATTACGTATTGCTCAAGCTCGTCAAGTGGATGAAAAATGGTTAGAGTATTTGGTGTCTTCGCTAGAGAATGTAACGGTTCTCAGCGATCTAGAGGTTCAAGAATACCTTGCGAAATGGGTGCCTGAATATAAGCTAAACAATGTTGATTGTTAGCAAGAGCGAAGTTGAAGCAAAAACAGGTGTTGTTCTCATTTCATTCAATAAATTGTGTCGAATTATTTAATTAAAATGAAGTTTAGTGAGGAAACTTTTTATAATGAATAGTCGATAACAAATTAAAGGGTATTAATTATTTACTATACTGTTTTTAAACAATTCTTTCAAGAATTGGAATAGCCACGATCCACCGTATGCAATGACGACAATCATTGCTATCGCTGCAATGCCATATAAAATTTTATCCATCAAATCAGATCCCTTGTTTATTTAAAGTATTTATATTGCGTGACAGATGCATTTGAGCGATTCAGCAAATTAACAGAGTCTTTGCAAAAGACGTCGAGCTGTAAAAATCACTGTAAAACAAAAAATAACCGATAGGTTTATGCTAATTATTTAGTTTTCCAAATGGCATAAGTCAACAAAAGCCATGCGCTTAAAAACGATATGCCGCCAAAGGGGGTGATAATACCCAGTCCACGTATTCCAGAAATACTGAGTGCATAAAGACTAAAACTGAACAGGATAATGCCGACAAGCATCAGCCAGCCAGAGATAGGGATTAAGCGAGAATTTGGAAAATGCAGCAATAAAATACCAATAGCAAGCAAGCCAAAGCTGTGATAGAAATGATACTGTATGCCGGTATGGTATACCGTCAGCATATCGCTCGATAACACTTGTTTTAGACCGTGCGCACCAAATGCACCTAGCGCAATACAAATAAAAGTATTGAGCGTGCCTATCATCAAAAAAGTTTTGGACATAGAAAAGCTTATTAATAGTTGTTCAAGAAATGAAAAATATTGATTTGTTTTTAGCGGTTAAGATGAAGAACGATATGTTTTTATGATTCGAGCATCACATGACCCATCAGCAAATTTTACCTGAATATCATCATCAGGTTTGATTTGTTTGCTATTGCGAATCAATGTACCTGCTTGGGTATTAAAGACCATGCTATAACCGCGCGCTAACACTGATTGTGGATTTAGTTGTGTTAATTGAGAATTGAGCGATTGAATATTTCGTAGCCGTGATTCAATCAATCGAGTAAAGCTGATATTGAGATTTATTGCTTGTTTGTTGTGGTATTCAAAAGTTTTTGCGATATCAATTCGAGTGGCTAATAGTTGTGCATTCAGTTGATTGAGTTTCCAATCTTTTTTTTCTAGCTCGCGTTTCATCGTGCTATTAATTTGCTTTGTTAGATACTGTATGCGTAGCATTTGTGATCGAGCGCGATCTCCAGGATAAATGAGGCGATAGGAAAGTGTATCGACTTTTTGCATGATTCTTTCCACATGACTTTGAAAGCCATGGTTCAAATAATAAAATAATTTTTTAAGTTGTTGATTCAATTCGTGCTGGTCTTGGCTAACTAATTCAGCCGCGCCAGTGGGTGTAGATGCTCGGCGATCGGCAACAAAATCCGCAATGGTGAAATCCGTTTCGTGCCCGATGCCGCTGATAATGGGAATAACGCTTTTTGCAATAGCTAAAGCGACAACTTCTTCATTAAACGCCCATAAATCTTCGATGCTACCACCACCTCTACACAAAATTAATACATCGCATTCATGACGTTGACATGCTGTCTCAATGGCGCGAACGATATTGTTAGCGGCCGTTTGTCCTTGTACTAGAGTAGGATAAATAATGATAGGAAGAGAGGAATTACGCCGCCGTAAGGTAACGAGCACATCGCGTAACGCTGCCGTATTGGGTGAGGTGATAATGCCAATTTGTTTAGGGAATTTGGGCAGCGATTTTTTATTTTCGGGACGGAAAAGACCGGCGTTCTCCAGTTTTGATTTTAATCGTTCAAATGCTTCGTAAAGGCTTCCTAGACCTGCTTGCCGAATGGTTTCAACGTTGAGTTGATAATCTCCACGAGGTTCATAAATAGTTACAAGTGCTAGAACTTCGATTTGCATACCTTCTTTAGGTTGCCAATCGATTGCGTAGTTTTTATGGCTGAAAAAAACGCAACGTACTTGCGCTGTACTATCTTTTAAAGAAAAATACCAATGGCCGGAGGGATAGCATTTTAAATTGGAAATTTCTCCTTGTACCCACAATAAGGGAATATTTTGCTCCAAAAGTTGCTTGGTATTTCGGTTTAGTTCACTGACTGTCAGGGTTTGAACTGTGCTGTTTTGCAATCGAGAAGATAAATTCATGGGTGAAAAATTGTTAATTGAACGTGCCCTTTAAAAATCAACTAAAACAGTTCTTTGATCTCAACCCATTGTATTTTAATACATTTAATTGGATTAATAAATGGTCAAAAAAGAAAAAGTACTTTAAAGCTGCAAAGTTACCGGAGCTATTTTAACCTTATACTCATAGTTATCCACAGATAATGTGGATAACAATTATTAATTCATGAATGCCGATTTCTGCATCGATTGCGAGTCTTTAACTGTCCAATCCCGCAGTAAAGTAATAAAATAAGCGGATTTGAATAAATTGTTTCTTGCCGTAGCTAAATTTTATCTCAACTGATACGAAGGAGGTTTTTGCATGTTATCTTTGATTCAAGCAGCCGGTTGGCCGATTTGGCCAATTATTATTGCCTCCATTGTTGCGGTCGGCATTATCATCGAAAGAATGTGGGCTCTGCGCTTAAAGATAATTGCTCCAGAAGATCTTCTCCCCAGAGTGTTCAACGAATATCAACGTAATGGTGTTACTTCAGAAATGCTAGAGCGCTTGAAAAAACACTCACCTTTAGGAATCATCTTATCGGCTGGCCTAAAGAATATCAAAAAATCACGCGAGATTATGAAGGAATCGATTGAAGAATCTGGGCGCGTGGTTGCTCATGATTTGAATCGTTATTTAACGACATTGGGTACGATTGCTGCTCTAAGTCCCTTGATGGGATTATTCGGAACTTTGGTCGGGATGATTGAAATTTTTGGATCTAATTCGCCTACAGGTAGTAATCCTGCGCAATTAGCGTATGGTATTTCAGTGGCGTTATACAATGCAGCATTTGGAATATTGGTTGCAATACCTAGCATGATTTTTTATCGTCATTTTCGTGCAAAAGTGGATGGTTTTGTCCTCGAAATGGAATTACATGCGTTAAAGTTAATTGAAATGGTACACGGTGAACGAGAAGACTGATTATTTTTGTTCTTTTAAAAAGAAAAGAGAGAATTTGAGTCGTTAATCTTAGATCGCATTTCTGAAGGTACTCAGATTACTCTTAATGATGCCGCAAAACATGATATGGAAGTACTCGTGTATACTTCTACCGAATCCATTTTGACTGAAACTGTAAGTAAAGAAGCGTTATAAATGCGAGTATAAAGTAAATAATCCGTGAAATGTCGTAATTATTACGTTTCGAAAAGCGAAGTGCAATTCAAAAAAGCTAATCAATGAATAAAGGAATTTTGCTGTTGGTAAATACGTATCATGCTGAAATAAAACGATTTCTATTTTTGCTTGTGATGTTGGCAATCGTTTCGATTTTTCAAGGATGTGCTTCAACTCCTAAATCGAATGATCAACATTTGGATCCTGTGGATCCTCACGAAGAGATTAATCGCAAGGCATACGACTTTACTGATCGCATTGATCGTGTAGTTTTTATGCCGATCGTCAACAGCTATATCGATTATGTCCCCAATGCCGCGCAACGCTCCATTGGGAATTTTTATGATAATTTATCTTATCCCAATGTAGTGTTGAATGATTTCTTGCAAGGCAAGGTAAGGCAAGGGTTTCAAGATACGTTGCGTTTTGCAATAAATTCAACTATTGGTTTGTTTGGCCTGTTTGATATGGCTACCCACATGGGATTACAAGAACACAACGAAGATTTTGGTCAAACACTCGGGGTTTGGGGCGTAACACCAGGGTCTTATCTGTTTATTCCATTGCTCGGCCCGAGCAGTCAACGCGATGTGACTGGTATTCCATTCGGTGTTTTTACCAATGTGCTTTTTTATGCAGGTATTATCGTTGGCGCTCCGGTTACGATTCCTTTAACTTTCTTGGGAGCGGTTGATAAGCGCGCACGGCTAGTGGGACCAATGCGAATCCGCGACGAAGCGGCCATCGATCCTTATTTGTTTGTTAGAGAAGCATCCATGCAGCAGAGAGAGTTTTTAGTGCATGACGGGAAGCTACCTTTAGATCTGTATTACGACGAACCTTTTCAAGATAATCCCTTTGATTCGGAAGACAAGGATAAAAAGATTAAAAAGAAATAAATTGTAATTTATGCACATGTCGTAAAAAGGATTCATAATTTTTCCGAGTCTGGAAGAAATGTCGTGATGAAATAGATATAATTCAGTACATTAAAGTAATAATCCGTATCAACTTAACATTTGTTTTGAACGTTTCCATTTTTCAATAAGGCCTACAAAGTATATGAATAGACCTCAAGCAATTCATGACCTATCTCAACATCAACAATCATCTACATTGAAAAAAAATAATTTAGTGTCTGTCCATCAATCACATATGAATCAAGAAACAGTTGATGTTAATGAATTTGAGGAAAAATTTATTCAAGCGCGTTCCGCCATGTTGGCATTACAGAATGAAGATGGTCATTGGTGTTTTCCGCTAGAAGCCGATTGTACGATTCCGGCGGAATATATCTTAATGATGCATTTCATGGATGAAATAGACGTTGCACTGGAAAAGAAAATTGCTCGCTTTATTCGTGACAAGCAAGATATGAGTCATGGAGGGTGGCCGCTGTATTATGGTGGTGAATTTGATATCAGTTGTACGATTAAATCGTATTATGCGCTGAAATTGGTCGGTGACTCACCGGAAGATGCGCATATGAAAAGCGCGCGAGAAGCTATTTTGCAAAGAGGTGGCGCAGCCAAAGCCAATGTATTTACGCGTTTATTGTTGGCAATGTATCAGCAAGTACCATGGCGTGCCGTACCGGTAGTGCCAGCAGAACTTATTCTGTTACCGAAATGGGCGCCTTTTCATTTGAGTAAAGTATCGTATTGGTCACGTACTGTTATGGTGCCATTGTCGATTTTATGTACATTGAAGGCTCAAGCTGCTAATCCCAGAAAAATAGATATTCGAGAATTATTTGTTACAGCTCCAGAACAAGAACAGAATTATTTTCCTAAACCCGATACGTTTTTAAAACGTATTTTTATGTTTGCCGAACGGCTATTATCGCGTTACGAACCGCGTCTTCCACAATCGATACGGCAAGAAGCGATTAGTGCTGCGGAGCATTGGACACTTGAGCGTCTCAACGGTGAGTGTGGCATAGGTGCAATCTTCCCGGCTATGGTGAATGCGCACGAAGCATTAGCATTATTAGGTTATAGCTATGATCACCCAAGTCGGGTGAAATGTCGTAATGCACTGCGGGGATTGCTGGTGGATGAAGGTGATCGCGCATGGTGTCAGCCATGTACTTCGCCAGTTTGGGATACCGTATTAACGGGTTTGGCATTGCAAGAAGATCCCACCACCGATCAAGAACCTGTTCACCGTGCGATGGATTGGCTCATTAAAGAACAAATTTTGAATGCTCCCGGAGATTGGCAAGATAAGCGACCTGATTTGCCGGGCGGCGGATGGGCTTTTCAATATGCGAATCCACATTATCCAGATTTGGACGATACTGCTGCGGTCGGTTGGGCTTTAGCGCAAGGTGGTTTAGAAAGACATAGCTACTCCTTAGAACGCGCAGCCAATTGGCTGGCAGGCATGCAATCCAGCAATGGTGGTTTTGCTGCTTTCGATATCGATAACACCTATCATTATTTAAATGAGATTCCTTTTGCTGATCACGGTGCGTTAATCGATCCACCAACGAGTGACGTGACCGCAAGATGCGTCGGATTATTGGCTAAGTATGGTAAACATCAGCTAGAAGTTTGGCGTGGCATTGGGTTTTTGTTGCGAGAGCAAGAGTTTAATGGTTCTTGGTTTGGCCGTTGGGGCACCAATTACATTTATGGCACATGGTCCGTATTAGAAGCTTTTCGTTTGGCTAAATTCGATATGCAACATGCATCTGTACGTCGCGCAGTGCAATGGTTGGAGTCTGTCCAGCGTGTTGATGGGGGCTGGGGTGAAACTAACGACTCTTATCTGGATAAGAAAATAGCCGGTCAATTTCCTGAAACCAGTACGGCTTTTCAAACCGCTTGGGCAGTTTTGGGGTTGATGGCAGCTGGGGAAGTTAATAGTGTGTCGGTACGTAGAGGGATTAACTATATTTTGACTCAGCAAGCTAGTAACCATTTATGGGATGAGCCTTGGTTTACCGCACCCGGTTTTCCGCGCGTGTTTTACTTGCGGTATCATGGCTATTCAAAATTCTTTCCATTATGGGCGCTGGCACGCTATCGCGCATTGACTAGAAATTAGCAGTGAGCGTAACTGCTTTGGTGGTAGCTTTGCGCGCAGAAGCACGCTGCGTAACATCGCTACCTATTCCTCTGAACAAGAAAGTCGAACTAAATGCGCAAACAATTTTGTGGCTGAGTGGAATGGGTTCCAAAGCCGCTCAAACGGCAGCAGAACAGCTGTGTCAGCAAGGCGTAAGCGGATTAGTGAGCTTTGGTGTAGCAGGAGCGCTGGATAAGCGACTCAAGCCAGGAGATTTAATTCTTCCGGATGCTGTTTATGATAATAAGTTATTGCCGGTTGCATTAGATTGGCGTAATCGGCTACAAAGCAAGCTGACAAGCGACATCACGATAGCGAACGGTATCCTGGCAAATAGTTCAGAAATATTGACGACCAAGCAATCGAAACTGGATTTAGCATTAAAAACAGGCGCTTGTGCGGTCGATATGGAAAGTGGCGCGATTGCGGCCGTTGCCGAAAGTGCTCAAATTCCTTTTATTGCAATACGTGCTATTGTTGATCCTCTGGATTTTTCACCACCCGCGGCACTACTTTCTACGGTTAATCCAGATGGAAGTGCGAATACACTGCCTATACTGAAATTAATTCTGAATCGTTCAGTGCATATCAGTGTGCTATTAGAAATGGCGAAAGGCATGCGCGTTGCGTGCAAAACCCTATCACGCGTCATTCAAGTGACGAAAACAAACGTATTATAATGTTAAGCAAACACAAGCATCGATCTAGAATCTAGAATGATGATAACTAAATCTATATTAACGATTAGTGATTACCCGAAATTGTAATCGGGTATTTGCAAAATACGGCTCTATCGATTGACTGAATCCTTACGATGTTATTTTTCTTATAGTTTTTCTCATGACGATCAATAATTTTTGTTCGGAATTATGGCGCGCTTTGCTGATATCGACTTGTTACGACCAACGGAGATGGTTGCAAGACCGTGGTTCGTTGACTAAACGTATTCAAAATCGTTGTGATCATTTTTTCGTCAAGCCGGTATTTCAGTCTTTCAGCAAAGTTTATGACGATGAACTGCAAATTATTGGGGTTCGCCGTGATGAATTGGCAATGGTACGTGAAGTGTTTTTGTATTGCGGTGACACGCCGGTGGTATTTGCCCATTCAGCCGTGGCACGTAAGAATTTGCGCGGTGCGTGGCGTGCTTTGAATGGATTGGGCAATAAATCATTGGGAACGATGCTGTTTAGTAATCCTCGCATTACACGAACCCCTCTTGAATTTAGAAAAATCAGGCAAGGGCATTTTCTGTATGATCGAGCGTGTGTCTATTTGCAGACCAAGCCGACTTATTTATGGGCACGTCGTTCGTTATTTACTTTGCACGGACAGTCAATTTTGGTAACCGAAGTATTTTTGCCGAGTATTCTGCATTTGTCATCATGAATTTTTCCGAAAGAATTCAAAACTATGTGCAATTGATGCGCTTGAATAAGCCGATTGGTATTTTATTGTTGCTATGGCCCATGTTGTGGGGATTATGGTTTGCAGCACAAGGATTTCCAGATTGGCATATTTTGATCATTTTTATTTTAGGCACTGTGCTGATGCGCTCAGCCGGTTGCGTTATCAATGATTTTGCAGATCGCAATATCGATCCACACGTCGAACGCACAAAAAATCGTCCGATGGCGGTAGGAAAAGTGACTTCCCGCGAAGCTCTGTTATTGGCTGCTGCATTAAGTGTGTGCGCATTTATTCTGATTTTGCCTTTGAATCAATTAACAATTCTGCTATCGGTTCCGGCATTGTTTCTAGCAGCCAGTTATCCGTTTACCAAACGTTTTTTTGCCATGCCACAAGCGTATTTGGGTGTTGCATTCAGTTTTGGGATTCCAATGGCATTTGCGGCGCAAACTGATAGCTTGCCATCCATTGTCTGGATTCTATTGCTCGCGAATTTGTTTTGGGTTATAGCGTATGATACCGCCTATGCGATGGTCGACAAACCCGATGATTTAAAAATAGGAATCAATACTTCGGCGATTACTTTTGGGCGTTTTGATGTGCTGGGCGTAATGCTATGCCATGCGTGTTTCATTGCCTTGATGGTGGTAGTCGGATGGTTGCAACAAATGAATCTGATCTATTATGCAGGCTTATTGATCGCAGTAGGGCTGATGGTTTATCAATACCGATTGATTCGTTACCGTGATCGCGCATTGTGTTTCAAAGCGTTTTTGCATAATAACTGGGTCGGGATGGTGATATTTATGGGCATCGCACTGGATTTTTTAATTTTTCCACACGCTTGATCGAACAAGGTGTTTTGAATGCAATATAAAGATTTACGAGATTTTATCGCACAACTGGAATCGATTGGAGAGCTTAAGCGCGTTCAAGTTGAAGTGGATCCAGTGCTGGAAATGACGGAAATCTGTGACCGTTTACTTAAAAATCAAGGCCCTGCTGTCTTGTTTGAACACCCGAAAGGTTATGCCATTCCCGTATTGGGTAATTTGTTCGGAACGCCTCAGCGTGTTGCTTTGGGTATGGGGCAGGAATCCGTTGAAGCATTGCGTCAAGTAGGGCAATTATTAGCGCATTTGAAAGAACCTGATCCGCCTAAAGGATTGAAAGACGCTTGGGATAAACTACCCATGTTGAAGCAGGTGTTGAATATGACACCGAAAGAATTGAGCAGCGCACCCTGTCAAGAAGTTATCCTACAAGGTAGCGAAGTTGATTTGAGCCAGTTACCTATTCAAACTTGTTGGCCTGGGGATGTGGCGCCATTGATTACTTGGGGCTTGACCGTGACTCGGGGACCCAATAAAACACGGCAAAATTTGGGAATCTATCGTCAGCAAGTGATTGCACCCAACAAAGTGATCATGCGCTGGTTGGCGCATCGAGGCGGAGCATTGGATTTTCGTGAATTTTGCTTGGCTAATCCCGGTAAGCCTTATCCCGTTGCCGTGGCGTTAGGAGCCGATCCGGCAACTATTTTAGGCGCCGTGACTCCGGTACCCGATACGCTAAGTGAATACCAATTTGCGGGACTGTTACGCGGCGCTAAAACTGAAGTGGTGAAGTGTATAGGTAACGATTTGCAAGTTCCTGCCAGTGCTGAAATCGTGCTCGAAGGCGTCATTCATCCCGGTGAAACCGCGCTGGAAGGCCCTTATGGCGACCATACCGGTTACTACAACGAGCAGGAAACTTTTCCGGTCTTTACCATTGATCGCATCACGATGCGTCGCAATCCGATTTATCATTCTACCTATACCGGCAAACCACCGGATGAACCCGCTATTCTCGGTGTCGCGCTGAATGAAGTGTTTGTGCCTTTACTGCAAAAGCAATTTCCGGAAATTACCGATTTTTACTTGCCGCCTGAAGGATGTTCCTATCGCATGGCGGTAGTCAGCATGAAAAAACAATATGCCGGACACAGCAAGCGCGTGATGTTTGGTGTTTGGAGTTTTTTGCGTCAATTCATGTATACCAAATTCATCATTGTTACCGATGACGATATCAATGTGCGCGATTGGAAAGAAGTGATCTGGGCTATCACCACCCGAGTTGATCCGGTGCGTGATACGTTGCTGGTGGAAAACACACCGATTGATTATCTCGATTTTGCCAGCCCGGTTTCTGGTTTGGGCGGAAAAATGGGGTTAGATGCGACGCATAAATTTCCTGGGGAAACAAATCGTGAGTGGGGAAAACCGATAGTCATGGATTCTGAGGTAAAAAATAGGGTGAGTGCAATGTGGGATGAATTAGGTTTTTGATTAGATAGTCGCTCCTGAAATACGATCAACTTACTGATATCAAGAAACCTTGCGCGGTACAGTTTTGTTTTACCAACTGGATACATCGATTAATCTTGCGCGCTGATTAGCACGAGTACGTCTGCCATTACCGTTTCATATTCCTTGTCTTCGTAAATATTCCTGAAGGTTTTGGTATCGTATTTGGTATAGAGCATCCGTTGTAACAAGTTGTGGTGCAGCTTGTCTGATCTCGTTTATACATTGCCCCAACCATACAGCCTTTGCTTCGACGGGATTGCTCCAGCCAAACAACGGTAGAAGATGCTGTTCCGTCCAGTGGCGGTCCACGCGGAAAAATGTGATTAGTCGCGAACCCAGCAACACTCGGCCGTGACGGTATCGATCCACTTGCAAGTCACACAGTGCGGTGAAAATGGGCTTCAATCCAGCAGGAAGTAGATCGTTGTCATTCGGGTTCTGCTTAAAGCAAAGATTGATCAGTGCTTGCGTGATATGTCCAATGGGGTGGTTAATCGCAGAGCGAACTGGGTCATAGGTTTCGACGCTATTTCGGATAATGCGAGAATCTGAGCCTGATTCTAGCGGCAAGGCTAGTACGTAAAAATACTGTTATGATAATGTCGGCATATAGTCTTCGAAATAGCCACACCACAGAAAAATGGCGTTTGCCAGCTCCTGTACCTCCTACAAAAATAAGGTTTTCGTTATTTTGTGTAAAGGCTAGGGATGCAAGTTCCCGTAACTTTTGCTTCGTTAATCCTCTCTCAAAACTTTGATCCCAATCTTCTATATCAGCGATAGACTAGTAGATTAATTCTACTAGTCTAATATTCATCTATTCTACTAAATCAAAGAATATTATGGCACAGTAATTGATTTAGAAAGTATATTGTTGTTGTCATTGGATTCAGTAATTTTGTTTTGATCATCTACATGACCTGTAATCGTATGCGATCCTGTAGGGATATAGTAGGCACCACCTTTTGTACCGATAGTGACGCTTTGTCCCGGTGCAAGAGGTCCCATTACGTTCCCCCACGTTTTGTAGCTATTATCTACTAGATACTTAATACTGATAGTCACATTTGCAGGAATAGTCCCGATTCCTTGATTTTTCACGATACTAGTGAAAATTCCATTAGCATATGAAATTTGGCTAACGATCAAATCAACCATATTGTTAAAAGCATATGGACTAATCTCGACGCCTCCTGCTAATGCTCCAATATCCTCAAATCCGCCGTAAAGGGTTGGTCTTAAAAAATCTTTAGAACTGCTATCTGTGCTGATAAAAGCAACGCTTCCAGAACGTTGCCAAGAATTATCCGTTTCAATACCTGAACCGCTTTTGATGGTGGTATTTAATGAAATATTGTTCGTAGCAACCGAGTCCCATTCAAATTCATACCCAGTCGAAATATTATTCCATGAAGTATTGTTAATAAACTGTACATTTCGTCCACCATTGTTGGTAAAGCCTCTCGTCTTATTTGAGTAAGATAAGTTTCTTTCAACATACCCATTGGCAGACGGTGATATTCCACCAGCTTTGATACCATTTCCATTACCATTATTAATACCATTTGAAAATACTATGTTATAACCAACATAGGTATTTACAGACGCCCATATATCGATTCCATCATCGGAGTTATTGTAGACAATACAATTCTCGATGCGATTGTTAGAGCCACTTGAAATAGATATTCCATCAGAATTACCACCATCATCAAAAACTGTATCGTAAATTCCTGCGCCTGAATTATCATGGAAGCTGCTATTGCGAATAGTATTGTACGAACCGTTTATGCCATTTCTCATTACAACTTGGACACCACTTAAACCGCTGTGATGAATGTGAACGCCATCAAGTACGTTTCCATTACCATAAATCAAGAACCCTTGTTTCGGCATGCCATTTATTTCGATTCCCCGAATATGCGTATAATGACCTGTTATCATGATAGTTATTTGCGTTCCTTTAGCGTGTTGACTACCATCGAATACAACTTTTTCACCAGGGTAATTTTCAAAAATGATAGGAGCGCTCGGGGTTCCCTCATTTTTAAACGTTATACTTTCATTAACGCTATATTTTCCACCTCTTAAAAAAACCACATCACCGGCTTTGGACTTAAAAGTCGCATCCTTAATACCACAAGGAAGTGTTTTTGAGCAGGTTGTGCCTGTTCCACTGGGTGTGACAAACAAAGTTCCTTTTGCCAAATCTGTGCCAACTATTGGATTAGGGCCAATCGTTTTTGCATGAGCCGACGTTGCAATAATTAAAAAACCAACTATCAACCCTGCTACTGAAAATAAAAAATTCTTCTTCATTGTTCCTCCATTCATAAAATAATCTGAATTAACAAGTCACTATTGATTGCCTAACGATCTGATTGAGCGTGAACGACATAGGAAACAACTCCTGTAGGGTGTAGGAAAAATAAACCACTTTTTCCGCGAGTATTGAATGTACTGAAAGCTGGCTCGGTTGTCAAACACGGTGATAATCTATCGAAAAATAACTATATTCCGGTTCAGTTATCACAAAAAAGTCAAAGATTTTGCGGCGTTTTGGCGCTTCAGGCGAAAGATGCCTAGGGGTAAAGGTCAATCCAGTGATGAAGAGAGAATGGAGAGGAGCGAGCGCGGGATCAGATTGGATCGAAAAGTTCGAAGGCCTTCGCAGGCAAACCGAGATGATCAAGAATTTTAGTGATTGCGCCGGATTCCAGGATAGCGGCGATGATTTTCAGAGTTCCGCCACAGTGCGGACAATGTTCGATGTCGATATCAAACACCCGTTTTAAAAGACGCGCCCAACTGATGCGTACAGATGCTGCGGAATGTGGCGCATCGTCATTCGCATCGGATGGGCTACTTTTGCCTTTCTTTTCGCCTGGAATAATCTTTGGGCGCAACTTGGCATTCGGTGCGAGCACGCCATAAAAGCGGATAAGATTCAGTTTTGGTCGAGGAACCAGGTAAACCAGCCCGTCCCAGCGGCTGCTTTTTGGGATAGGCAGCATTGGCGCTGCGTACGCGTGGAACTTTTGGCCCATGCGTTTGGCCGCTACGTGAAAGATTCGATCGAAATTGGTAGTGACCAGTCGCAGTGCGCCTTCGCGACTGCGCGCCAGACGCAATAGTGCCACCTGCGTATCGATAGCACCTTTGCGGCGGAGCTTTGGCTTCAGGGCCTGTGCCAGTGCGCAACGAACGGCCAGACGCTGGCCCGGCAGGCGCTGTTCAAGTAGATCGAGTGTGGCATCGAACTGCCCTTGTTTGAAGGCCTCGCACTCAATGTCCGAAAATACGGTCCCGTTCAGCCGATAGATTTCTTTCACCAGCTCCTTGAAACCCGGCAGCCCTGCAGGATAGGAAATACCCGCTCCACAGAAAAACACCACGCGGCCTTCCTCGTGCGCCTGCAAGAGCGCATCCGGGATGTCGGGGCCGTTAGTGATGAATTGCATGGTCAGTTCACCTTGTGATCTGTTAAGAATGCACTATGACAAAATACAGCGTGTGCCAAGTTACGCATTATTATCAACTTGCTTGTTGCTAACCCCAATTTATTTAATTAGTGTACGATAAAATCGCTTGGCCAGCCGATACGTAGCTACCTTCTTGTGAAAGAATTTGATGGATTCGGCCATTTACTGGCGCTTCAATTGTAAATTCCATTTTCATGGATTCGACGATAGCGACGGTTTGTCCATTGTTGATAGTGCTGCCTTCTTGAACCAACAATTTCCACAACATACCCGTAACATGTGAGCTGATGACGTGAGCGCCTTTCGGTATATCCAATTCGGTTTGAACAATATCCGAATCCAAAGCATCTTCTTTAACGTACGTCGACTGGTCCGATGCCTCCCAATGCTTTCTTTCCGCTTCAAATGCAGCTTGCTGCTTGGTTTTAAACGCAGCAATAGACGATTCGTTTTGTTGTAAAAATTCGTGATAGCGTTTCAGATTGAGGCTTGATTCTTGAATTTCCAATTGAAAACGTCCGGTAAGCAAGTCTTTGCGTAATGTTCGCAATTCATTTTCAGTGACTGGATAAAAGCGAATTTGATCGAAGAAACGCAGCAACCACGGCTTATCTTTTTTAAAATGCGTTGTTTCACGATAGCGATTCCACATCGGTACCGTGCGTCCAACAAATTGATAGCCGCCAGGACCTTCCATACCATAAATACATAAGTAGGCGCCACCAATGCCGACAGCATTTTCCGGTGTCCACGTGCGCGCAGGATTATATTTGGTGGTTACCAAACGGTGGCGCGGATCGAGCGGTGTTGCAACGGGGGCACCGAGATAGACATCCCCCAACCCCATCACCAAATAACTTGCTTGATAAACGATTTCTTTGACGTCCTCGATACTGTCCAATCCATTAATGCGGCGAATAAACTCGATATTACTTGGACACCAAGGCGCGTCAGTTCGTACCGATTGCATGTATTTTTCGATTGCTAAGCGTGTTGCGCTGTCATCCCAGCTTAGCGGCAAATGCACAATACGTGACGACACTTCCATCGTATCAATGGCGGGCAATCGCTTTTCGGTAAAGATGAGAAAATCGAGTAATTTTTTTCGGGGCAGCGTATGTGGATCAAAGTGAATTTGGAGTGAACGAATGCCCGGTGTGATATCAATAATTCCTGTTAACTGTTTCTGTTCAATGGCCTGCTGCAACGTCTGCATCAAGGCATGGATGCGGAAACGCAAATTAAGATCCAGTACCGCATCGCCATATTCGATCAACACATAACGGTCACCCGATTGGCGGTAAACTACCTGAATGTCCGTATCGTTTGCCGGAAGTATCTGCAAAATAGGTGCGTCCCCATTTTGTATAGTGGCAGAAAGCGAAGACTCCGAAATCGGTTGTAACGAATCAATCCACTGCTGTTGAAGGTTTTCCAGCGTCAGCGCTTGTTCTTGAGTCATGGGATGAAAGCGGATGCGGTCGCCAGGTCTGAGTTGCCCGATTTTCCATAATTCTGCGTGAACCACGACAGCTGGGCAAACAAATCCCCCTAAACTCGGACCATCGGGTCCTAAAATGATCGGCATATCACCGGTGAAATCTATCGCCCCAACGGCATAGGCATTGTCATGAATATTCGAGGGATGCAATCCAGCTTCACCGCCATCTATCCTTGCCCATTGTGGCCTTGGACCCATCAGTCGAACACCGGTGCGACTAGAATTGTGATGGACTTTCCATTCGGTGGCAAAAAATTGCTCGATATCGTTTTCAGTGAAAAAATCCGGCGCACCATGTGGACCATACAACACGTGGATATCCCAAGTATTACCGTAACGTGGCATGGACTGTTCCGCAACAACCTGGGTAATAAATGACTGCAACGATTCTATCGGTTTGATGTGCAATACATCGCCCACGCGAAGTACCCGTCCCGCATGCCCACCAAATTGACCCAATATAAATGTGGCTTTACTGTTCAGATAGTCGGGCACCTGAAAACCACCTTGTACCGCAAGATAAGCTCGATTACCTGCTTCGGCCAATTTGCCAAAGCGTAATTCTGATCCTGCCTTGATGCTATGCGATTGCCATTGCGCCAGCGGCGTATCATTGACAAAAACTTCCATTGCCGCACCACAGATGGCAATGATACTGTCACAGTTAAAGCGCAGTGTCGGGCCAGCCAGTGTCATTTCCAAGCCAGCGCAATTTTCTGGATTATTGACCAAGCGGTTGGCAAAACGGAATGCCAAATGATCCATCGGACCGGAAGGCGGTACACCGACATTCCAATAACCAATGCGGCCAGGATAATCTTGAATCGTCGTTTGCACGCCGGGTTGTAAAACATCAATGGTATGCGCATGGTAACGAAATCCGTTTAGATATTGCGTTGAATGCTTGCATGCTTGGAAAGCATCGCTACGCAATATTTGCTGCAAATAATCCAAGTTGGTTTCGATACCTTGTAACGCGGTTTCTTCCAATACAGCGCAGAGTTTTGCAATAGCGGTTGGCCGATCTGCCGCATTTACAATAACTTTTGCTAACATCGGATCATAAAATGCAGAAACTTCGACGCCATGCTCGACCCAAGTTTCTATCCGTGCAGCGCTAGAAAAAATGACTTTGGTTAATATTCCGCTTGAAGGCTGAAACGCTTTAGCTGGATTTTCCGCGTATACACGCGCTTGAATCGCATGCCCTTTGGGTTGAATGTAAACCGAATCGAGTGCAGGCAGATCTCCCGATGCTTGTCGTATCATCCATTCGACTAAATCGATGCCGGTGACTTCTTCAGTGATGCCATGTTCGACCTGCAAGCGCGTATTGACTTCGAGAAAATAAAATTGCTGCTGCGCATCATCAAAAATGTACTCAACGGTACCCGCTGATTGATAGTTCACGGCTTTGCCGAGGCGCACCGCCGTATCTAATAGTGCTTGACGCATGCTTTGCGTAAGATTGGGTGCGGGTGTTTCTTCGATCACTTTCTGATTGCGCCGTTGCATCGAGCAATCGCGTTCCCCCAATGCAATCACTGCGCCTTTTCCGTCGCCAAAAATCTGTACTTCGATATGACGGGCCTGTTCGACGTATTTTTCGACGAACAATCCGGCATCTTTGAAATTATTTTGCGCCAGTGTTTTCACCGCGTCATAGGCATTGACGAGATCCGGCTGATTCCAGCACAATCGCGTACCAATGCCGCCACCGCCTGCGGTACTTTTGAGCATAACGGGATAGCCAATGTTATCGGCTTGCTGGCACGCTGCTTCGATACTATCCAACAATTCCGAACCGGACAACAAAGGTACTTGGTTTTGCAACGCCAAGGCTCGTGCCGTGTGCTTTAATCCAAACGTGAGCATTTGTTCTGGTGTGGGGCCAATAAAACAAATGCCCTGCCTTGCGCATGCTTCTGCAAAAGCTGCATTTTCACTGAGAAAACCATAACCTGGATGAATCGCTTGAGCGCCACTTTGTTTGGCGATTGCTAAAACTTTATCAATCCGTAGATAGCTTTCAGATGCCACGCCATCACCGATGCAATAGGCTTCATCGGCAGCAGCGACGTGCTGCGATAGCGCATCTGCTTCCGTGTAGATTGCCACACTTTGGATGTGCATGCGGCGCAGCGTGCGAATGATACGACAGGCAATCGCGCCACGGTTTGCGATCAAAATTTTTTCAAACATACTTTGATCTTCCTAGCCTGTGCGGCGATTTACGGATTGTTTCCGTTCCACACTAACAAACGAATCGGAGTAGGGTTATAGGCGTTGCACGGATTATTCAATTGCGGGCAGTTAGAAATCAGTACCAACACATGCATTTCAGCGCGCATTTCGACGTATTTACCCGGTGCTGAAATACCGTCGACAAATTCCAATTCGCCACTTTCCGTTACGGGTACATTCATGAAGAAATTGATATTGCTTGGAATGTCACGTTTGGTCATGTTCAATTCTTCACAGGCGGTATCATGCGTCAACGCATACAGAAAATTGTCGCGACAACTGTGCATCGGAAATTTCTCCAGTGCGTAGCGCACTGTATTGCTTTCAGCCGCACAAGCACCACCCAGTGTATCGTGTCGTCCACAAGTATCGGCAGTGATTGTTAACATGACATTGCCAAAATTTGAATAGAGTTTGCTGCCATTGGTTAAATACAAATTATTTTGCGCACAGATCGTTTGTGTCGTGCTATAGCGTTCAACAGCATAATGGGCATTGTAAAAGAGTGTATCGACGGCCTGATTGCCTTCTAAATCGACAATTCGAAAAATCTGTCCTTGCTTGATGATCTGCATCCAAGGTTCCCCTGCCGCACAAATTTCATCGATTATGGCGCCAGCCGGTTGATATTCACTTTCACGCATGATGACCTCCACAATAAAAATGCTGTGTATTCAACATGGCACGTGTGTTTTCGACAATTTTCACACACTGCGCATCGGCTTCAGGCAACGTTTCTGATAATTCCAGATTGATACCGCCGGGAGAGTAAGTTGCTTTAGGATCTAACGGATGCGGGGCGGTCGTTAATACCATCAGGGTGTTCATGACAAAACTCAAATCGACGTAAGCACCCACTTTGCCATGCGTGGTATCAAAAGTCATATGACCTGCGGCATCTGCCGTTACTTTGCTGAAAAAATTAATGCTCGAGACGACATCGCGCATCCCCATGCCCCATTTGGCTAGTTCGATCAATAGGCCGTCCAGCCCGCTGCGAAACATGTTGTTGCGATGTTCCTGGTAGCGTGCGATGCCATATTTTTGTTGAATCAAGTGTGCATCGCTTACGCCACATACGGTGTCATGCCAACCTGCGGTATCCGCAGTAATACAGCAAAAGATCCGTCCCATATCCGAATGGCAAGCATGCCCTTGCGTGAGACGAAAGGTATGTTGCGATTTGAGCGTATCGGCCATGTTATAACGTTCGAGTTTTTCTTCTTGGTTGTAGAACAGTACTGAGGCGTTAGCGCCACCGGTTATGTCGATTAATCGTAACGTGGTGCCGCGACGAATAACGCCTGACCAATGGCATCCGCCGGGTATCAATTGTTGCCAGAGTAGTGTGTTTTGTTGATTCATAATAATTTCTTATGTCATTCAATTGAATGGTTTGAGTGTGTTATGGTGTGTTTGATATATCGTTTACCAATGAGGTACAGTGTGGTGACGACTAGGATGCTGCCCAAAACCAAAGGGGTAGCCCACAATTGCCACCAAGGTGCATTTACTGAAACTGCATAAGAACGTGGCCAGGCAATGTTGATGAGCTCGAACAGCGACCACATCAATGCGAGTATATTGATCATCAGCCCCCATCGACCTAGCTTGAGTTCTCCTAGTGCTGGATTCCAGCGTCCAGTCAGCCGTGAAAACAAGGCAACGCCTGTTGTCATTGTGAACATGGCATACAATCCGCCTGTGCCAAACGCAATAATGGTGGCGACGGCATCGTCATTTAACCCAAAAACCAATCCTGCCGCAGCCAATAATACGGTGAACAAAATTGCATTACGAGGTACTTTATGGTCGGTCAGACGGCTCAGTAGCGGTGGCATATTGCCTTCGCGTGCCATTGAAAAAACGATACGCGATGTGTATTTCACCACCGATGCGCCACACGCTAGAAAAGCAACCATGACTATGGCTAAAAAAGGTTTTTCAAACCAATCGCCGATGCTATTGGCAATTAATGGCGTGATGGGATCTGAAGTGCTACTCGCGTTTTTCAAAACATCGTGATCAAAAGCAAGCATCAGCGATGCGGAATTAAAAATCACCACGGAACCTACCAGCAGCAATGAAAAGAAAATCGCCCGCGGCACCATGCGCTTTGGTTGCTGTGTTTCTTCCGCGGTCGTTGAACAGGCATCGAAACCGATAAATGCCCATCCCGCGATAGCCAATGCGGCCATAAAAGCAGCCAGCTCGCTCGGTGCCGTGCCGCTACCGAGATGTTGGAATAATTCATTGAAATCATGTTGTCGGAAAAACACGAACAATAACAGCGCAACGCCTACTGACCCGACAACTTCGGCGTATACGCCCATCTTGATCACAAACTTAAAAATACCGACAGGCGCTATGTTAAGAGCAGTGCAAATCGCTAGAAAAATGACGCCCCAAAGCACAAATGTGCTTCCAGAGCTATCTTGTAAATTCTGTCCTAAAAAAGTCGCCAACCAAAAACCACCGGTATAAGCTGTGGTAGTTAACATGGCAATGGTCGAGCAGATATAAATCACGCCTGCATATTGTCCTGTTACCGTTCCGCCAAGCTGTCGTGCCCATTTATAAGCACCTCCCGCAATCGGGAATTGAGAAGACAATTCTGCGTACACGGTTGCAACCAGCAGTTGCATCAAAAGACAAATTAACAATGCGGAAAACCAACCGCCACCTGTCACGACAGTTTGCACGCCAATAATGGCATATAAGCCGACTACAGGAGATACCACGGCAAAACCCATGGTAAAGCTGTGCCACACACTCATGCTACATTCCAACGTGTGCGCGGTTGCTGCGTGGTTTAGTGATACATCAGTTTTATGCGGCGATTGTTTGGGATTTGTTACTTTAGACATAGTGATGAATGGCTCCATTAGGGTATTAACCGAGAGTGCATGCAATCATGGTGCATGACACAGCCTCCCGGGCTTTTATCCCTCCGTGGAGTCTCACTAAACGGTGAGACCGGAAACTCTCGGACCAGACGTTCGCTGATTGTTCAATCTACTGAAACGCAAACCGGAACCCTAGTTTCCATCTACAATTATTCTGTTCACCCCAATGATGAACAGAATGATTGCGTTAGATTCTAAAATTACCTTACAAAAAAATCAAATAAAAGCTGAAATATCATCCCTCAGCATTACAGCCATTTCATCAATCCCATTTCTAATGGATGCGTTAAAAATGGATGATGTGGGTAGATGCGAATAAAATATTCTTTTCGGCCACACAGTTCAGGTGTTAGCTTTAATTCAAATAGATGTTCTTCGCCTTCTTGTTTTCCGGTGAATTGAAAGGAATGGCGTTTGAAATTTTGAAATCGGGTTGTTTTAAATTGCCGATTGATGAGTAACTCAATCACAATATCCTTGGGGTCCAGATAATTTAATCGAGCAGCTACTTGTAAATTCATCGCTTCGCCAAAATTCATGCGATCTTGTGGGACATCTAAACGGCGTAAAGTAATACCCTGCCATGCGTGACGTATTTTGGCTTTCCAAGCGGCCACATCTTTCGCGCCAGCAAAATTATTTTGCGTATAGCGCGCGCTGTTATTGCTGGCAGGCACATAAAAATCGCGCACATATTCGTCCACCATACGAATGGCATTGAAACGCGGCATGATTGATTTCATCGAATGTTTGGCCATTGCCACCCATTCTGGTGAATAGCCGCTTTTGCCATGACTGTAATACATCGGAACCACTTGATCTTGCAATATTTCATACAAAGCGCGACTTTCCTCTTTATCACGCAAAACAGGGTCCATGTTTTCAAAACCAGGTTTGATTGCCCAACCATTTTTCCCGTTATAGCCTTCGCCCCACCAACCATCTAGCACGCTCAAATTGATTGCGCCGTTGATGCCAGCTTTCATGCCAGAAGTTCCGCTGGCCTCCAATGGATAGATCGGATTATTAAGCCATATATCGACACCTGCAACCATGCGACGCGCCAAACGTAAATCATATCCTTCTACTAACAATAATCGACCTTCAAATTCTGGCAAATGCGCGATTTGACTGATTCTGCGAATTAAATCCTGGCCCGGAACGTCGGCTGGATGAGCCTTTCCGGCAAAAATCAATAAGACGGGTTTATCTTGTGCCAAAATGATTCGGCGTAACCAATCGAGGTTATCAAATAGCAGCGCAGCGCGTTTATAAGTAGCAAAACGCCGTGCAAAACCTATCGTTAAAATATTTGGATTCACCGGGTCGACAAATTTTAACAGGCGATCGAGATGCGCTTCAGAACCACGATTTCGTGAATTTTGCTCGCTGACTTGTGCACGAATTCGATAAAACATTTGTGATTTTAACGATTGGCGCACGCTCCAAAATAGGTGATCAGGAATCGCATCAATGCCATTCCAATAATCGATGTCACACATTTTGGTGCGCCATTCATGACCCAGATAGCGATCAAATAAATCGGACCATTCTTGTGCCAAAAATGTAGGGACATGCACACCATTGGTGATGTAATCCATCGGATTTTCTTCAGCTTCAATTTCTGGCCATAATTCTGCGCAGATACTGGCGGACACACCACCGTGTATTTTACTGACCCCGTTATGTGTACGAGAACCGTGAATGGCTAAAGCAGTCATGTTGAAATCTGAGCTACCAGGAATATGCCCTAACGCCATAAATTCATCGTGTGAAATATTAAAGCGCTGGTAATATTGCGTAAAATAGGTCCGCATCATTTCCACAGGAAAATGATCGTGTCCGGCCGGAACCGCAGTATGCGTTGTAAACACCGTGTTAACAGCAACGCTTTCCAACGCGGTTGCGAAATCCAAACCTTGTTGCACTAGGTTATGGATACGTTCGAGTATCATGAAAGCCGCATGACCTTCATTGATATGCCACACGGTTGGTTGAATACCCAATGCTTGCAACGCACGCACACCGCCAATCCCTAGAATAATTTCTTGTTCGATCCGCATGGTCTTATCGCCACCATATAAATTCTCAGTGATATCGCGGTCTTGTGGAGAATTTTCTGGTAAATCGGTATCGAGTAAATAAAGAATTACATGACCGATTTTAACTTGCCATATCTTTGCAATAACACTACGTTGCGGCAGTTCAATGCTAACTTGAACGCTTGTGCCATCTTCGCGCAACACCGGCGTAACCGGCAAATCTTCAAAATCCGAAGCGGTATAAGTAACTTGCTGATTACCTTGGCTATCAATGATTTGTGCAAAATAGCCTTGGCGATATAACAAACCGATCGCAACAAACGGCAAACGCATATCGCTCGCCGCTTTGCAGTGATCACCCGCTAAGATTCCCAATCCACCAGAATAAATCGGTAAGCTTTCATGAAAACCAAATTCAAAACAAAAATAGGCGATTTGATCATTTTGCTTCAGCTCACGCGCATCTTTCTTCGATGAGGATTTATCCAGATAAGAATCATAAATCGATAAAATACTTTTGTAAGAAGCCATGAAAACACGGTCTTCTGTCGCTTTTAATAAAGACGATTCATCAACGCGTTTTAAAAATGCCTTAGGATTATGTCCTGACACTTCCCATAAACTTGGATCGATTCGCGCAAATAAAGTACGTGTGGCGCGATCCCAGCTATACCAAAGATTATCTGCTAACTCTTCCAAACGTTTTAACTGTTTTGGAATTTTTGGGTTAATAGTGATGGTAAAAGCCGTTTTGGAACTCATCGCGACACTCCTTGTGTGAAATTTAGATTCATCTTAACAGGTTAAATGTGGAAAAACTTTAGCTCAAACGCGGTTTTTACTTTGCTCTCCAGCGTTTAGTAACTCTTGGGCGCTTAATCGAGCACCTAGCAAACTGATTTCAGGATTGGTAACCACATAAACGGGAATTTCTTGCATCAAGCGAGAAAACCGACCTTTATCACAAAATGCTTGTATGAAGCGACCATCGGTCATTGCTTCAAGAATTTTTGGTGCAATACCTCCAGCAATATAAACACCTCCACGACACAGGCCAACGAGCGCAAGATTGCCAGCATAAGCGCCATAGATTGTCACAAATAACTCTAATGCTTGTTGGGCAAGTGGATGTTGCTGTTTTAGAGCAAGGTCTGTGATGATGGCGCCGCTATCTGCTTCTAGATCGTATTCAATCAGACTCTCAGCATCGTACTTTTGCTGTAAAAATCTAAATATATCCGTCAACCCCGATCCAGACAATAACCGTTCGATCGATACATGACCAAATTTCTTCCCTAGGAATTTAAAAAGCTCAATCTGCAAATCGTTGGTAGCGGCAAAATCGATATGTCCGGCTTCGGTTGAAAAAGGGTAGCGGTGACCGTTAACCCATGCTGACCATGCTACCCCCATGCCGGTACCCGCACCTAAAACAACGCGCATTGCTTCCAGATTAATCTCTCCGGTTTGTAGCGGCATTAAGTCATTTTTAGATAACGCGTCGATACCCAGCGCGGCAGCTTCAAAATCATTAATAATCGATACGTTGGGAATAGAAAACTGTTGAGCAAGCGCGGCGCTATCGATGTTCCAAGGCAAATTAGTCAACTTTGCTTTTTTATGATCAATAACCGGTCCCGCAACAGCAAAGGACGCAGCCGAAATAGTTGTACTAGTAGCGGCTTGGTGCAGAAAATCGCTGACAATATCTGAAAAAGATACAAAATCCTGACTCGGATACTTGCGGGTCAGGATCAATTGGATACCTATTTCACTGACTTCAGCTAACTGTAATAGCGTTTTTGTACCACCGATATCGCCGTATAGGATATTTATTTTCAATTTTGCCGAAAAATAGGATATTAAAAGCGAATTATACCCGCATAAACTATTTTGAAAGGGCTTCAGAGAAAGATAAACAACGACATCAAGAAGATTGTTTCTACCATCCAATTTTTTAGGGCCCTCCGGTGTAATCGGAGGCCCTACTTATTTCATCAATGATGACATCTTGATTTATCGATAAGCGCTAGCTTGCTGATCTCATACGTTCAGTTTTATCCGCTATTTTTTTGGATGGTTTTTTGGTCATGAAAGGCATGACATTATTCGAATCACCATTTTTTGTTGCGTTGAAGATTGAAATTGCACCGACTAACTCTTCTGCTTGTTCGGATAAACAGGCTGCCGCTGCTGCAGATTGTTCGACCAAAGCGGCATTGTTTTGTGTTGTTTCGTCCATTTGGGAAACTGCTTGATACACTTGATTGATACCAGTGAATTGTTCTTTTGAAGCGCAAGTTATTTCCGACATGATTGAATTAAGATTGGATATGGAATTAACAATCTCGCTCATCGTCATTTCAGCTTGACTGACCAAATCCGTACCGTCGTGAACCCGTTGCACCGAATCATCAATTAACGCTTTGATCTCTTTTGCTGCGGTTGCGCTTCGTTGCGCTAAGTTTCTCACTTCTGTCGCGACCACGGCGAATCCTCTGCCTTGTTCTCCTGCACGAGCAGCTTCAACAGCTGCGTTCAATGCCAGTATGTTGGTTTGGAAAGCAATACCGTCAATCACGGTAATAATGTCTGCAATTTTACTTGAGCTTTCTTTGATTGATGACATCGTGGTGACTACTTCTTTCATGACACTGCCGCCTTGCATGGTGATCGATCTTGCATTATCGATTAATTGCCCCGCACTCGAAGAATGCTCGGTATTTTTTCCTACGGTTGAAGTGAGTTCTTCCATACTCGCTGCAGTTTCTTGTAGTGCTGAAGCTTGCTGCTCTGTTCTGCCCGAAAGATCCATGTTCCCTGTGGCGATTTCTTTCGATGCCTGATGAACCGCGATTGCATTTTTTTGCACATCTAAAATCGTCGCTCTTAAATTAACGCTAACTTGTGATAAGCAATCGATTAATTTGCCGAATTCATCTTTTCGGTTCGCTGAAATGGTTTGCGTCAATTCTCCAGAAGAAATTAAACTGGCGATTTCTGTAGCTTGATTGATCGGATCAACGATTCTTTTTTTCAGTAAGAAGGCGAAAGAAAAGCAAGTAGCTACTGCTAAAAATGATAAAAAGGATATCGTGGCGTTTGCGCTTGTGAACGTTTGTTGAGAAGACTCAGAATATAGAGCAACGCCACCAATGATCGCAAATAGCGAAGCTAAAATCGACATCAACACATTAATTTGCTTATTTACGCCCATTTTGAACCAGGCCATTATTTTACCGGCTAAGTCGGTTCTAATGACTTGTCCATTTTGGATTTTAAGATTGTCGGCCTTGTCTTCTAGGAATTTTCTATAGATAGGAATCGCCGCATCGATATCTTTTTGAGATGCTTTGGTGCGAACCGATAAATATCCTGTTACTTGGCCATTCCTTTTGATAGGCGCAGCATTGGCTCTGATCCAATAAAAATCTCCATTTTTACGACGATTTTTCACCAATCCGGTCCATGTTGAACCTCCCTTTAAGGTTTGCCAAAGGTCTTCAAAAGCTTGTGGTGGCATGTCGGGGTGACGAACGATATTGTGCGCCTTGCCAATCAATTCATCTTGAGAAAATCCACTGACTTCAATAAAAGTTGGGTTGACATAGGTAATCCTGCCTTTTGTATCTGTTGTCGAGACTATCAGCGTATCTTCGTCGATAGGATATTCAATATCAGTAATTGGTAAATTTACGCGCATTCTATTGATTTCCTTTCATAAAAATAAAGTTACATCACATTTTTCCGAAAAATTGTAAGTTGAAAAATGCAGTGGATGCCTCACTGGTTTCAGGAGGCTTAGTTTTAGGCTTAGAATTTTAAATTAAAGCAATAAAATTTATCCTTTTAATAAGAAGCGGAAATTCCGCGCAATTCATATAAGTGAAATACATATCATTGAAAGATATAATATTCGCGAAAATCAAAAAATTGTGATAGATCGATACGATTATTAGTAATATAAAAATTTTTAAACTTCTATCGGTCTACAGCAAACAAGCATGATCAATGACTGCTCTTATCGCCATCATTTAAATCTACAATTTGATTGACATACGCCAGGTCATTCATTACATTCATTTCTTTCTCTAACAAAGCTTGTCTTCGACAGGCCTACTGTGAATCTCCATTCCAGAAGGATAGAACACACATGACCGATCCATTACTTATTGCAAAATCAGGTGAAAAAGAATTGACGCTTCTGCCTAACATGGCAAACCGGCACGGATGCATCACCGGCGCAACTGGCACTGGCAAAACGGTGACATTGCAAAAGCTGGCAGAAAGCTTTTCCAATATTGGTGTTCCGGTATTCATGGCGGATGTGAAAGGTGATCTAACAGGGATTTGCAAGCCTGGATCGCTATCCGAAAAAATGAAAAAGCGTCTGGAGATGCTGAAGATCGATGCGCCGAGCTGGCAAGGCTATCCCGTAACGTTGTGGGATACTTTGCAAGAAAGCGGACATCCTGTTCGCGCAACCATCTCTGATATGGGACCGCTATTATTGGCGCGGTTATTCAATTTAAATGAAACTCAAGAAGGGGTTTTAGCGTTAGTTTTTAAAATTGCAGACGACAACGGATTGCTATTGCTGGATTTGAAGGATTTACGCGCATTGCTACAATTTGTTGGTGATAATGCCGCGGATTTTAAAACACAATACGGTAATGTTTCTTCCGCGTCGATTGGCGCTATTCAACGCAGCTTGCTACAAATTGAGGAACAGGGCGGCGATAAATTTTTTGGCGAGCCGATGTTGAACATCGAAGATTTAATGCAAACCGTCGATGGAAAAGGTGTCATCAACATTCTCGCTGCTGACAAATTGCTCAATTCTCCCAAATTATATAGTACCTATCTGTTATGGATGCTATCCGAGTTATACGAAAATCTTCCCGAAACGGGCGATCGAGATAAACCTAAGTTAGTATTCTTTTTTGATGAAGCGCATTTGCTATTTAGCACGGCATCGCCCGCTTTATTAGAAAAAATCGAACAAGTCGTACGGCTGATTCGTTCTAAAAGCGTCGGTATTTTCTTTGTTACCCAGAATCCGTTGGATATCCCGGAAAAAATTCTGGGCCAGTTGGGCAATCGTATTCAACACGCGCTCCGTGCATTTACGCCACGCGATCAAAAAGCGGTCTCGACTATTGCTGAAACGATGCGTCCGAATCCGAAGCTCGATATCAAGCAAGCCATTATGGAATTATCGGTTGGCGAAGCGCTGGTTTCTTTCTTGGACACTAACGGTTCTCCAAGTATTACCGAACGCACTTTCATTTTGCCGCCAACCAGTCAAATTGGACCTATCACTCCGGAGGAGCGTAAACAACTTCTCGAGTCTTCGTTAGTCGCGGGTATCTACGAACAAACTGTCGATCGTGAAAGCGCTTTTGAAAAATTACAGAACCGCGCGGCAGGTTCTGGAAACGCAGAACAAAAACAATCTACTGACTCCGAACAATCAGGTAGCGTTGTCGGGCAAGTTACCGAAGGCGTTTTGAGTGGATTGGGCAGCCTGATTTTCGGTTCGACCGGAAAGCGAGGCGGGCAGCACGATGGCATGATTACCGCATTTGCGAAAAGCGCCGCTCGTTCGGTCGGCACATCCGTGGCGCGAGAAATTACCCGCGGCCTGTTTGGGTCATTACTGGGAGGAAGTACCACGAAAAGACGACGTTAATCATCGAAGGATGTAGGCAACACCTGCTAGCGTTGTTTGTAGGACGTATCTTCAAAAAGTAAAAGAAAACTCCCTTTCAGAGCATGTCCTGAAAGGGAGTTTTTTTATACAAATATCAAGTATAAGCTTGTATCTTACCCCTATAGATTTTTCGACAGAACGGTGGTGTTCTAATACTTACATGTTGTCCATATCCGCAATGCGCTATAATCGTAAGCTTTTATCTTACTAACGCCATCTAATCGTGTTGCAAGGAATCAATGTCGCGTGTGTTCGCGGCGATCGAGAACTTTTCAGAAATATTCATTTTTCGCTTGAGTCCGGAAGCTTGTTACAAGTACGGGGAGCCAATGGCAGTGGGAAAACGAGTTTGTTGCGCATGTTGTGTGGCTTGTCGATTCCTGCGGCAGGGGAAATTCACTGGAATGGAATCTCTATTCGCACGGCGAGTGAAGAATACTTCGCTAATGTAACGTATATCGGTCATTTGGGTGGTATCAAAGACGATTTGACGGTGATAGAAAACTTACGTATTTCGAGCGCATTGGCGGGATTTGAAATTACTATGGATGAAACGTATCAAGCGCTTAAAAAGATAGGCTTGGGTGGTCGGGAATATTTGCCGGTTAAAGTGTTATCGCAAGGTCAGCGTAGGCGTGTAGCTTTAGCGCGTTTGTTGGTGTGTAAAACGAAATTATGGATTTTGGATGAGCCTTTTGTAGCTTTAGATGTCGCTGCGGTTCAGTTGATGCGTGAAATACTGGAGTTGCATTTGCAGCACGAAGGCATGGTGGTGATGACAACGCACCAGGAAATTGATATCCATGCGACATCAATAACGCAGTTAGAATTGGCTTGATATTATGTTTGTGTGGATTATAAAGCGTGATCTTTTACTGGCTGTACGCCGCCGCTCTGATGTTTTAATTACGCTGTTCTTCTTTGTCATTGTGGTCAGTTTATTTCCACTCAGCGTCGGGCCTGAAATGAATTTATTGCGCACGATGGCGCCCGGTGTTGTTTGGGTGGCAGCTTTGTTGGCTTCTATGTTGTCATTGAACCGTATGTTTTCTAATGATTATCAAGATGGCACTTTAGAGCAAATGCTGATTTCACCGCAATCTTTATCATTATTAGTTTTAGGTAAAACACTCGCACACTGGTTGGTTACGGGGTTACCACTGGTACTAATGGCGCCTGTATTAGGGATACAGTACGATTTGCCAAGTGATGCACTTTTGGTTTTGGTGATTTCGTTGTTGCTGGGTACGCCTGTATTGAGTCTGATAGGTGCTATTGGTGCGGCACTGACATTGGGACTGAGGGGAGGGGGGGTGCTGGTTTCGTTGTTAGTATTGCCTCTTTATATTCCTATATTGATTTTTGGGTCAGGTGCAGTGCAAGCAAATATGGCAGGCGTTGATTTTTCTGCGCATTTGTCTTTGATTGGCGCATTTTTGCTCGCGTCGTTGGTTTTTGCTCCTTGGATAACTGCGTGGTCTTTGCGAGTGTCATTAGAATAATTTTTATCATAGAACAACTGCCGCAATCCATTCCATCCTTGGATCTAGGGAGTAATGCTTCGTGGTATGCCACTATTATTTATAGAAAGCAATTCTTCATTGATTGTTTTTAGTATAGAATCGAAGGTTAAAGATGAATCTGTGCAGGTATTCTATGCGTAAGCTTTATATGCTAAATACCTAGTCGGGTGTGTTTAATAAATAGTTATAAAATTCACATTGGTAGTGTATCAGTTTATATTCTATGTCGATCAATTGGTATAAGTATTCTTCCCCTTCGAGCTTCTATTCTTTGGCAGGGAAAATGATTCCAGTATTTGCTGTATTAGCAGCAATTTTATTGGTGAGTGGATTGTATGTCGGTTTTTTTGTAGCTCCTACCGATTTTCAACAAGGCGAGGCTTACCGGATTATATTTATCCATGTTCCTGCGGCGTGGATGTCTATGTTTCTGTATGTGGTGATGGCTATTTGGGCAGGAATTGGCTTAGCTTTTAATACAAGACTGTCTTCGATGATGGCAACAGCAATTGCGCCAACCGGAGCGATGTTTACTTTTCTTGCGCTTTGGACCGGTTCGTTGTGGGGTAAACCCATGTGGGGAACCTGGTGGGTATGGGACGCTCGATTGACTTCGGAATTGATTTTATTATTTTTATATATTGGCTTTATGTCACTGCAAGCAGCAATTGATGACCCGCGTCGTGCTGACAAAGCTGGGGCGATTATTGCATTGGTTGGCGTGGTGAATATCCCCATCATTTATTTTTCAGTGCAATGGTGGAATACCTTGCATCAAGGTGCATCTGTTAGTGTTAATCAAGCACCTGCAATGGCCTCCACGATGTTGACAGGAATGCTGATTATGGTGTTTGCAGCCTGGATGTATGCGATTGCCGTGATATTAAAACGAGTACGCGTTATTATTCTGGAGAGAGAAGCCCACACAGCCTGGGTTGCCGAATTGCAAAAGGAAGGAATTGCGTGATGAATTGGTCAAGTGTGTCAGAATTTCTTTCGATGGGTGGATATGGATTTTATGTTTGGGGTTCCTATGCAATGACATTGATCTGTGTTGTTGGTGAAATCATACTGATATCAAAACGTCGCCGAACTTTGGAAAAACAATACGGTCACAACCGTAAATTCGATCAAAAAAGAGATATAAATGAAACCACGTCATAAAAAATTAGCAATGATTGTTGCGGGTGTAACTGCATTAGGTGTCGCTTCAGTTTTAGTTTTGAATGCTTTTCAAAGCAATTTGGTTTTTTTCTTTAGTCCTACCCAGGTAGTCGCTAAAGAAGCACCAATTGGTAAAAGTTTTAGAATTGGTGGACTCGTCACAGAGGGCAGTGTGCAACGTGATAATTCAGGCACCAAAATACATTTTTCAGTAACCGATACAAGTCATACTATTCCCGTTGTTTACACAGGAATACTTCCAGATTTATTTAAAGAAGGCAAAGGGGTCGTTGCGCAAGGAAAGATGTCTTATAGTGGAGTTTTTCTGGCTGATGAAGTACTGGCCAAACACGACGAGAACTATATGCCACCCGAAGCGGCAGAAGCATTAGAAAAAGCAGCAAAAACACAGAAAGCGTCATTAGCAGAATAGTTTGTTGATGAAGCGAATATTTAACAGAATTAGATAGATAAAATTAATCAAACCTGCTTTAAAAAGTCACATAAAAGCATAACCTCGGTTGTTATCCCGAATCGTCATTAACTACTATAGATCTTAGCTCATTATGATTCCAGAAATCGGTAATTTTTGTTTGATTCTTGCGTTACTTTTAGCGCTTACTCAAGGAACACTGCCTCTTATTGGTGCGGCACGCGGAATTCCATCTTGGATGGCACTTGCGCGACCTGTTGTACAAGGACAGTTCGTTTTTATTTTTTTAGCCTTCTCTTGTCTGGCTTATTCCTTTGTTACCAGCGATTTTTCGGTCATGAATGTGGCGAGAAACTCCAATACGGAATTGCCATTTCATTTTCGTTTAGCGGCAACGTGGGGATCGCATGAAGGCTCATTGCTGCTATGGGTGTTAATGCTAGCAACATGGTCGGTTGCGGTGAGCGTATTTAGTAAGCAATTGCCAGATGATATCGTCGCGCGCGTCATCGGTGTTTTAGGTCTGGTCAGCGTAGGTTTTTTAGCGTTTTTGTTATTTACGTCAAACCCTTTTGATCGTTTATTACCGGCTGCACCTGAAGGTAGTGATTTGAATCCATTACTACAGGACGTTGGTATGGTGGTTCATCCACCCATGTTATATATGGGTTACGTTGGCTTTTCGATAGCTTTTGCATTTGCTATCGCAGCACTATTGAGTGGCAAACTGGATGCGGCATGGGCGCGTTGGTCTCGTCCATGGACGATTGTGGCGTGGGTTTTCCTAACCGTAGGTATCATGATGGGCAGCTGGTGGGCCTACTATGAATTAGGATGGGGCGGTTGGTGGTTCTGGGATCCGGTTGAAAATGCTTCGTTTATGCCTTGGTTGGTTGGTACTGCTTTATTACATTCGCTAGCCGTAACGGAAAAACGCGGTAGCTTTAAAAGCTGGACTGTGTTACTAGCCATTTGTGCGTTTGGATTGAGTTTACTAGGAACCTTTCTGGTTCGATCAGGTGTATTGACTTCGGTGCATGCGTTCGCCACAGATCCTGCGCGTGGTATTTTTATTCTCGTGTTCCTGGTGGTCGTCATCAGTGCGTCACTAATATTATTTGCTTGGCGCGCGCCTAAAGTTGGTCTAGGTGGCAAATTTGATTTGTTGTCACGCGAGTCTTTATTACTCGCTAACAATTTGTTGCTGTTAGTCGCTGCTGGCAGCGTTTTGCTAGGAACGTTGTATCCATTGATAATCGATGCTTTGGGATTGGGTAAATTATCCGTTGGCCCTCCTTATTTCGAAGCCGTATTTGTACCGGTGATGACACCTGCCATTTTCTTGATTGGCGTTGGCCCCATTGCCCGATGGAAACAAATAAGCTTGCCAGCCTTAGCCATTAGATTGCGTTGGGCGTTTGCCGTGAGCGTCGTATCAGCTTTAGCGACACCTTATCTGATGGGAGAATGGAAACCACTGGTTAGCTTTGGAATGTTGCTCGCATTTTGGATTATTGCGTGCATCGTGGTTAATGTGAAACATCGGTTAAGCAACAGTGGTTCTGGCAATATTTTTGCAAGGTTAGCGCGTCAGTCTCGCAGTTACTATGGTATGCATTTTGCACATCTTGGCGTCGCGGTTTTTATCATAGGCGTGACCATAGTCAATAGTTACGAAACTGAAAAAGACGTACGGATGGAGATTGGTAGCAAAGTCACTGTCGGTGGTTATACCTTCCAATTTAATGGCGTCACAAATCTTCCTGGACCTAATTATAAATCGGTTATGGGCGATATTACGGTGTTAAAGGGTGATCAGGTTTATCGCACTTTAAACCCTGAGAAACGTACCTATAATGCATCGGGTATGCCAATGACAGAAGCTGCAATTGATACGGGCTTATTCCGTGATTTATATGTAGCCATGGGTGAACCGTTAGAAAATAATGCATGGGTGGTACGTGTTTATCATAAACCTTTTGTAGACTGGATTTGGTTTGGATGTATGTTGATGGCGCTTGGTGGAATACTGTCGATAACAGATCGCCGTTACCGCTTAAAAATCAGCAAGAAAGATCCTGTGGTTGTTAAAGAAAATGAAACGGATGCTTCACAGCCAAGCGAAACACCTGTGACAGCGCCGGTTATGTCTGCGGCAACGACGACCACTCGTGCTACTTTGGTTACGGAGACACAAAAACCATGATGCGGTATTTGATTCCGTTAGCTGCTTTTATGGTGCTGGCGGCTTTTTTGTTGGTCGGGCTTACCCTTAATCCGCGTCAAGTGCCTTCACCACTGATCGATAAACCCGCGCCAGTATTTCAATTAAACCATTTGCATGAACCCGATAAAGTACTGTCTTCGACGGATAATATTGGTAAAGTTTGGTTACTTAATGTTTGGGCTTCTTGGTGTGTTTCCTGTCGTGACGAACATCCTTTGCTGGTGGAGCTAGCGAAATCGGGCATTGTGCCTATCTATGGCTTGAACTATAAAGACGAAAGAACTACGGCTATGCAATGGCTGAAACGTTTTGGCGATCCTTATACTGTCAGCATAGTGGATGCGGATGGAAAAGTCGGAATCGATTTTGGCGTGTATGGTGTTCCAGAAACCTACATCATTGATAAGAAAGGTATTATTCGCCATAAGCAAATTGGTCCAGTAACCGCAGATTCTTTACAAAAAACCATTATTCCTTTGATCATTGAATTACAAAAGCAGGCTTAGGGGAAAATAATGTTTAAAAATGATCGGTTAAAAGTTTCAAGATTGCTTGTGTCTGTTCTGCTCATTGTCATGCTCATTCCCTCTTTAGTCTGGGCAAAAGAGGCATTACCAGTGGCGGAAGACCTAGAAGTCGAAAAAAGAATGCTGGCTATCACGATGGATTTGCGCTGCTTAGTTTGTCAGAATGAATCGATTGCGGATTCTCGTGCCGATTTTTCTAACGACATGCGTCGTGAAATCAGACAAAAAATAAAAGAAAACAAGAGCGATGAAGAAATTATTCAATTTCTGGTTGATCGATATGGCGATTTCGTTCTTTATAATCCCCCGATGAAACCAACCACGCTTTTACTGTGGTTTGGCCCGATTCTATTATTTGTAATTGGATTTATCTCGTTGCTGACATTTTTGAAGCGTCGGCGCGAACAAATCGAAGAAATTTCACTATCTGAAGCAGAGCAAACAAAAGCTGAAAATCTGCTCAATGAGAAAAAAAGGTAAGCTGCATGACAACGTCATTTTGGGTTATTTCAGGTGTTTTTATTGTTGTCGCATTATTATTCGTTATTCCAACGCTACTGAGAAGTCGAGAATCTAAACAAACAAATCTCGAGCATGATGCGCTTAATATTTCGGTTTATCGCGATCAATTGACCGAGTTGGATAGGGACTTGCAAAACGATATTCTCACGCAAGAACAATACAATAAAAGTAAGCAAGAGCTGCAACAACGCATGTTGCAAGATGTGCCTGATCACAAGGGTAATGCAACTGTTAAACAAATAGGTAAATTGCATAGTGTTGCTACAGCAATCGTCATTGTTTTGGCTTTGCCACTAGCAGCTGTTTCGCTCTATTTAGCGGTTGGAGATACGCGAGGATTATTACCTCAGTCGCAGCTCGCGAATGTGACAAAACCTCAGGGAAGTAGCAGCGATTCTCCTGCCGGTCATGATAATTTTGCTTCGGTGTTAGAAAATTTAATTGCCCGTCTAGAAAAAGATCCCGGAGATATCGAAGGTTGGGTGATGTTAGGACGTACCTATGCGATTATGGGGCGTTATGACGAAGCAGGTAAGACATATGGCAAATTGAATGAAATCGTGCCCGATAATCCGCAGATTATGAGCGATTATGCAGATGTCCTTGCCATGACCAATCAAGGCAGTTTAGCAGGTAAACCTACGGAATTAGTGTATGCAGCACTGAAAATTGATCCGGAATATCCCAAGGCTTTAGCACTAGCAGGTACAGCGGAGTTTGAACGAAATCAATATGCTCAAGCGGCTACACATTGGGAAAAATTACTCGGCGTCATTCCTGCAGATTCCCAACTGGCCAAATCGGTCAAAGACAGTATCCAGCAGGCTAAATCACTGGCATCTGGCGATGTATCTAAAGCACCGGTAGAACATTTAGCGCAGGCCGAACAGTCGCAAGCTATTAAATCAGATGCTGTCGAGCAACCCAAACAACCGGAAGCAAAACCTGTAGAAGCACAACAAACCAACGCGGCCGCATCCGGTACCGGTATTTCTGGGCAAGTGACATTAAATAATGCATTGGTTGGCAAGTTTTCGCCGAATGATACGCTTTTCATCTATGCTCGCGCAAAAACAGGACCCAAAATGCCGCTCGCTATTTTGCGACTCAAAGCAAGTGATCTCCCCGCAGCGTTCACGTTGACTGACGAAATGGCAATGATGCCAGCAATGAAGATTTCTAGTTTTCCTGAAGTCGTTATCGAAGCGAGAATTTCTAAATCGGGTCAGGCGACAACCGCGAGTGGTGATTTGCAAGGTTTTAGCGAGCCAGTGAAAATTGGAACGAATGGTGTAACTGTCATCATTGATAAGCAGATTCCTTAACTGCTATTTCATAACGCTAAAGACACATTAATAGAATGATAACAATAGGTTCAGTGGTACCCAATTTTGAATTGCCTTCAACCAGTGGTAACAATTTTTCGTTAGCTGATCATCGAGGTAAAAATCTAGTCATTTACTTTTATCCGAAAGATGATACTCCTGGATGCACCACCGAAGGACAGGATTTCCACAATCATTGGAATACTTTTACTGGAAAAAACTGCGTGATTGTTGGTATTTCGCGCGATAGCGTTCAATCGCATGAATGCTTTAAAGAAAAAATGCAATTTCCATTTGAGCTTTTGAGTGATGCTGATGAAACGGTTTGTGAATTGTTTGGCGTGATGAAATTAAAAAATATGTATGGCAAACAAGTTCGTGGAATTGAGCGCAGCACCTTTGTTATCGATGAGAAAGGCGAATTAATAAAAGAATGGCGAGGTGTAAAAGTGTCTGGTCATGTGGATGAAGTTCTTGATTACGTTAGTGAGTTATCATAAATTATTAACTCCAATGGCTTTAGACTAGCAGAATTAAGATGTATTAGTTTAGACCAGATCGAATAGTAATCGAGTTAACTGGGGGGTAACTGCCAGATTAGATTTGGTTCAGGATTTGGGCGTATCCCGAATTTTTAAACGGTCATTTGATAGGAAACTGATATTATTTTTCTAGTAGAAGAAATGACTGTAAGCAACGAATTGATCGATAGCTTGCTGGCCGGTTACAAGAAAAATCCAAGAATTTGATTGATAAGCGTGGTTTGCCCAAGCAACTCACCAGGAAAGTGGTCGAGCGCCTAGATTGCAGAACATCTAGGTCACGCCCGCAGAGCATGAAGGTGCGAGAAATTCAAGGTCACCTGGAAGAAATGTACGAGGCCGAAGTTTCCTCTACGCTGTTCTCGTCCGTCACCGATGCGGCGGTGGTCATTGACGATGCAATTCCGACCGCTGGATGCACTATGACTCCATCGCATATCTGGACTGCATTCACTTTAAAGTCAGGGATGGTGTACGATCCAGGTTAAAACCATCTATCTGGTGCTGATGAACATCAGCCAGAAATAGGCCATCCCTCTATAAAACTGGAAAGCGGCTCTCAACAGGTTTACCGTCATGTTCGAGGAGCGCATGCCTATCCGTTAATCCATACACCTGTTACAAAAAAATCGGGATACGCCCATCACGCCAGCGAGAAAACTGGCAGAAGCCTTTAGACTAAAACTTTCTACTTAAGCTACCATTAAAAATGAGGAGATTCCTATGACAACGCATTGGCCGAAACAATGAACGGATGATACAAGAGCGAGGTTATTCGGTATGCGCAGTGCTTTTATCTCTCGCCTGAGACGCTGCAGTTCTGTACGTTCATCAGCATCCAGACATTCACCATTTCTTTGTTGCGCTTGCTGCTTAACCCACTGTTGCAGATCCTTCTCACTGGTATCAATCACTTGAGCCGCTTGCACTATGGTGTAGCTGTGCTCTGTAACCAGTGATACCATTTCCTTTTTAAATTGCTCTGAATAGAGCCTTCGCCTTACTGATTTTTTCATCCTTCACCTCGCTAATTAGTTGTCTAACTACCTTAACAAGATATCCGGTTTTATTGAACTACAACACTCCGTCTAAATGTCGGATTTCGTTATCCCTAGGAGGAGAACTTTTCAATGTTGATTTCACCCTTATCACTGATAATTTTTACATGTTGATAAACAAAACAACGCTAAAAATTCTTACAGCCAAGGACTAAATCTGGTGTTATTAATGCCGATATTAATAAAGTCAGACATTTGATCTGAAAAGGGCAAACCTCGCGAAAGCGTGGGGCGCAAAGTTTATGGTCTAAAGGGCTTACGCTCCAAGATAGCATGACTGCCAGATATCTCGTTCAAATAATCGAGCTTATTTACTATAAATATTCGATAAGGGAAAGTGTTTCATTTTTCTGAAAACATAATTCTTGCAGTTGCTTATTTTAGAGAGCCCTTGAATTTAAAAGGAATAAATTCATGGAAACTAATAGGCATTATTTCATATGTCAAAAAATATTCACGACATTAACGTTATATACGACTTTTCTCGTTTTAATCTTCGGGGCCGGATATGTAAAAGCCGGTGAGACCGTTGATGTCATGGTGCTATATTCGCCAGCAGCGCAACAAAATATTAGTGAAAAAAATATTGTTCATGCCATTCTTAACACCAACACCGTATTTCGAAATAGTGGAATCGATACTCGTTTACGCTTAGTGTATACCGCTCCCATCAACTTTAATGAGCTAGATTTTTCTGATGCTGATGTAGCTTTGTTGTCGATGGAATCGAAAACTGATGGAATTATCGATCAGATACATACATTACGAAATCAAAATGGTGCTGACCTCGTAATCCTTATTGTAAATGCTACAGGAATATGGAATGGATGGACTGGTGGAGATGCGAATGTTTTGTATCGCAATGATCCGAGTTTATCTGAGTATGCTCCATTTGCTATGGTAGATTGGCAAAATTTAGATTCAACGGCTTTTACTCATGAAATCGCACATACAATGGGCGCTCACCATGATTGGTATGTTTCTTCAGAAAAAAAAGTTCCTTATCCTTATGCCCGCGGGTATGTGAATCTAAATCAAGGATGGCGAACTATCATGGCTTACGAGAATGAATGCCTAGATCACGGAAAAACTTGTCCACGTATTCCTTTTTTTAGTAATCCAAATCTAAAATATAACGGTGTTCCAATGGGTATTCCTATTGGAACAAATATAAACTGTCAAAATGGTGTTACCGCGAATCCTCCCTGTGATGCGTACGATGCCTTAGCGATTATAAATACATCTCAAACTTTTGCAGCATTTAGGCCAGAATTTTGGCAAAAATTAAACCAACCCGTTCCATCATCGCCTTTAAATAGTACAGTATTAAATACTTATACACCTCAATTTACATGGAAACACAATCCTGCTATTTCTCAGTATGCACTGATGATAGGTTTATCACCTGATGGAAGCGGATTGGCTTTTATGAATGGTGCAAAAAATATTTTGACCTATCAAAGCTATAAAGCTGCCGATATATGTAGAAAAGGTATCTGCAATGCTTCTCCTCGAATGAGCAATTCTAATGGGCGACACTATTGGAGTGTGTGGGGAAACAACACTAGTGGATGGAGTATTTGGACAGATCCGAGCGATTTCACGCTTTTCTCTACAGCAATGAAAGGTGCGGTTGACGTAAAACCTTTGTCTCCAACTTCTGATCAAGTTGTTGGGAATCTTCCTACTTTTACTTGGGAGGCAACAATAGGCGGGCCAGGAATTCCTGATGCTAAGGATTACAGAATTCTAGTTTGGGATCGGATCAATAATCTGACGGTGTATTCTACCGAATGGATGCCTGCCAATACTGTTTGCAATGGTGGAAAAACCTGTCAAGCCACACCAAATATCGCTTTACCACCAGGAAAGTACTTATGGAGAGTAAAAGCACGAGGATTATATGGAGATGGAATTTATAACACTCGTCTTTATTTTATAGTCAATTAATAGCATTAAGTATTCAGATTTTGATACGAATTTTTCTAGATATCTCAAAATCTTTTCTTGTTAATGCTATGTTAATTCGGATGTAAAGAATTAACATAGCATTACATGATTACTAAAAATTGAGTTTTCTAGCAAAAATTGTTTCGATAGCCCTGGCTAACGTCATAACTTGAAGTAATAGCCGAAGCTATCATGATTCAGAGCAAAAGCTTCAATCGTTATACCTACTATAATTTTTTGGTAATTGAACTTGGGATTCCCCGTGGTCTTGCCGCGGGAGATAGATGGAGGGCGCGCGGAACAAGTTTATTTTTCTAATAGTCGCTATCGTAAATGTCAAACTAATATGGATTTTTACGAAAATAGTAGGAACGTTAGAAATTGATGATGTTTTACACCAAAAATCTAATTAGGATGAGACTCTTTGCAACTTCAATCTTGAAATTAACCTGAATGGACTGTTATTACTTCGCTGGTCTGGTTTTAAGTGCACGACGGTTTAGGTTTGACTGCAAACAGCAAATGACCTGCCGACTCGATAACTTGTTTCACATTATGCCCCGCTCCTGGCTCCAACACTAATTGCCACCCAAAACATACATTCATTGAACGTGCAAGTGACTGACCAATCTCAAAATAATTTTGCCCTCGAGCAAGTCTGTTACCACCTTGAGCCATCGCTGCTGAACTTTTACGTACATTTCTGTCGATTTCCGGTCCTTTGATGTCTTTTGTACCCAATAATAGTGTCAAAGGAGCAGATAAAAGTGCTTTAATATCAGAGGCTGTAGAGGGGCTTCCCCGTAGGTTGTAGGGCATACTCAAATTGTTACCTTGCTCGGGTAAAGTATACCAACCAGCATTTGCCGATACTGCACCAAGCACTCGCGCACAGGGAACAAAAGTTAGCATCCGGTGTGTGAATTGTGCTCCAGCACTATGGCCAAATAGATAATAACCATGCTGTTTTCCTGAAAATTCCAATCGTATTGCTTCAAATACGCGTTCAATTTCGTTATAAAGATAATTTTCCGGTCTGCGATAACGACCTTCTTTTTCAGCACGATTGTTAGCACGTCCATTTGTCGTGATGCCGAGTGTGTAATCTTCACTGGTTGGATAGTGTTGACGCGAAAATTCGATCACAATGGTCAATGACTGGTAACGTTCAGCAACTGGTGCTGCAGTCTTTATGTAATCATCAGCATTACGATTTATGCCATGCATGACAAACCATATCGGACCATTTTTTGAATTAAAACCACTCGGCCTATAAATATGTGCTACCAAAGATTTGCCATCACGAGTTACAAAAGTAATTTTATTAAATCCTTGCTTCGCTAATGCCATTTTTGTTTTTGATGGATCATACCAATGCGCCGGAGAAATGCCTGTAGGACCTGTATTTCTTGTACAAGAAGCAGCAGCATTATTCCTACCTTGATCAGCGATTACATTATTTGCTAATACACATGCCAATACCAGAATAAAATAGAACTTGTACTGATTGCATAACTTTAATTTTGCATACCCATAAAATAAATATAACTTTGTAAACATTAACGGCTCCGGATTGTGTGAGAATCAGAGTTTCTGTAATCAATGACGAGTGGGTTAACGGAAGATAAGTTATCATACGTATCACTTGAAAGTTTCGTGCTCAGTTCAGATCCTGTACGTGTTGCTGCTAATTCAATGATATGACGTAGGAATTTACTCCAGTTCAAACCTGCAGCTTCAATCATGATAGCGACAGAACCTTTGCGCGCAAAGATATTTTGTACTTGAATACCCACGACACAAGGTTGTTCATCAGCATTTAAACGTATATCAACACGGGCATAATCTCTGCACCCAGCTGCGCGATAAGCACGAAAAGCGCAATCTCGAATACGGTTAGCCAGTTGATCTTCAATTAATGCAGGGCACTCACGTTGTTGACTAATTGTATTATTGTGTAGTAATGGAAGACATTCGAGATACTGATTACCCACAATTGTTACCCGAAATTCTGGGCCAACAATATGACTCTGCAGTAGAATATCTTGATCATAACTTGTCTGGATTTGTTTAATTGCTTTCGAAACATCAGCGGCATTCTTAACCAATATAGCCGCATCTGGATCACTCCTCGGAAGCACAAATGCCGGAAAATTTAAATCAAAAAAAGAGGAATTTGAATCACGAATGACGTAAAAGCGAGGTACTAACACACCAGCTTGTTGAAGCAATGAAAAAAGATTCAAACGATCTTGCAGTCGAGCATGACCAACTGGATCAGACCCTGTGTAGGCTATTCCAGCCATCTCAAGCATCCCGGGAACATGAGTATGACGACCGTAACCTTGAATACCAGTGCTAAGATTTAATGCCATCCCTCCTGGGATACCAGTGCGAGGATGCGGTAGTAAAAATTTACGTAATCCACTCAGAAGCGTTCTATCGCCTTCAAATACTTTGACAAAATAACCTGCATCTTCCAATGCAGTTATTAAATGTTTTATCGATTCCGTTCTGGTTTTGTCCGATGCAATCGGCCCTAGTCGACCTATTGTCCCGTGAAATGATCGGTTACGTATAATCGCAACTCTTGGTTTTCTTACGGTATTATGGGTTGTTTTAAGCAAAAACTTAGATATAGTTGTACCAATGATAGTGTTATGCCAATCCTGAAAAAGACGTAAATCTAAATATTCAGAAACCAATATAATGGCAAGCACTTGTAGTAACATCAATTCCGGAAAACGCAACAACACATCCACGAATATTGGATTGTTCATAAAACCTACTAATATCAGCGCAATAATAATTGTCCAAATTAAACGCCAAGCAGCCGATTGTGCTGTCTCAATATCAAGTGTTCTGGCAACTGATTCAGCCATCATTGCCAAGATAATAACTGGGAAAAAGGCCAGACTCCATACCCACTCAGACATAAACCAAGAACCCATAAAGAGTGAAGTAATCAATATACAGGATGTAATACCAAGGACTATTGAAACGCGTCCATACAAAGGTAATCTCACATGGTCCATAGTAGGTCGCAATACTAAAATGATTCCTACCACCACGATAATTACCGTTAAGCTTGGGAAAATACCTATTTCATTGAAGCCAACCGCAATTAATACCGAACGATAGCCCAATATACGCAGGCCAAAAGTCAATCTTGTGATCGAAATCATCAGCGCTGCAGTAGGTAGTAGCAACAAGTAGATAACAGTGTCGCGGTCGGAGTATGGTACCCAGGTCAAAGTTAATGAATGATTAATCATGGCTCCAAACTGACCCAATGTATGGAATACAGGCCATTCAGATAATGGTAGTCCGGGTAAAGCGACTATGCGAGACAACGACACCATCAACAGAAACGTCATCAACAAAAATAATACTGACAAACCAAATGAACCAAGATACCCCTTTGGTTTCCATATCAACACTGGTTGTGGTTGATTCATTGGAGGCGTCTTATAGCTACCTAATTTTGGGGTGGAAATTAATTCAATCATTGTTTAATTTCTATCTTGGAGAATTGCGACAGTTGCTGAAAGTCCTGGCAATAGGGTAGCTGGAGCAGCTTGTAATCGCACAAGTATACTTATCACCGGAGCATTTCGCATACGAGTGGCGCGTGGTTGAGGAACCGCATCAATAGGTTGTTCAAAATCTGTTGCTACACCAATTGCATCTACTATTCCTTTAAATTCCTGACCTGGATGCGAAGGTAATGTAACTGTGACCAAGTTTTTTGTTTTGACAAGATGAACCTGATCTTCATCAATCCAAGCTTCAATCCAAACATCGCTACCTATTGACATTAATACCACGGGCATACCCACTCTCACTGAGCCACCTGTTTTGATCAACCAACGAATGACTGTACCGTTGTCTGGAGCACGTATAAGAGTTGCTTCTAAATCAGCCTGGGCACGTTTTAGCTGGGCTCTGGAAGATTGTAAGTTGGAATCAAGAACCTCTAAGTGCTGTACACGCAGATCTAAGCTCTCAAGTTCTAGGTGTGCATTTTTCTTGGCAGAAGCAGCTGCTGCTTTTTTGGCTTGCACAGCATTCAGCAATGCTAATGCTGTCCGATGCTCCGATTCAGCTTGACGCATCGCATCACGCGAGATGAGCTGACGATTAAGCATCTCAAGTCGTGCTTTGTAGAATGCTTGTGCTTCATCAGCGCGGCTTTTAGCAGCAGCCACTTCGGCATCTGCTTCCGCTGAACGAGCAATCGATTCTTGTATTTGTGTCGTTCGTTTCGTGCGCTCATATTCAATGGTTGATTGCTCAAGCTTGATTTCACGTTCCAACCCTTCAATTTTTGCTTGGATTTCTTGTACTTCAGCTTCGATATGTTTATCGTATAAACGAGCAAGTATCTGACCAGCTTGTACTTGCTCTCCATCGCTGGCCTCAATCGTAGCAAGCAAACCATTAAATCGTGTACCAACTTCCGTGATTTGTCCTTTTACAACAGCATTGCGAGAGAGCACATGTTGAGACTGATAATATAACCAGTTGCCGAGAATAAAAATTACTGTCAGTGCTAACCCATAAAAAATGATTCTTTTAATCTTGTATTTTGGAAGTTTAGAAAGGGATGTTTCTGAATCAGTTTCCGATAACAACTTTACAGAATCTGTATTAGAAATCGAGGTGTCTGAGTTTGATATTTGCTTTTTTGGTTTGTCAATATTAGGCATAAGTGCAGGTATTAATTTAGCATTCCCGCAGGAGCAGAAAAGGAATCATTGGAACGATTGAAGTTCATCACGCTCTCAATTAGAGAAATTTCATTGCCAAGATCAGTCAAAGAATGACCAGTTTCAGCTAATTCTAATATACTAACTTGAGAAGAAATTCCATATGCTCTAGCCTGTTCTTGCATTGCTGCTACCCAATTACGTGCTCGATCGATACGAGTAAAACCCTGTTGTTTATTAATGCGATCTATATTCCTCAAATCTTTTGACTGCTTTGTATCGTCAGTACCTACAAGAACTATGACCGGTACTTTTAAATAAGCTTCAGGATTGAAAATAACGCTCGGTAAACTAGCTGTCGCTCGGATTCCATAAGGAAATTTTAATGCCGGATCTGGAAAAGTATACCAACCCGCCGCGCTAACAATGGCAAATTCAACGCGGTGTGGATAGGCCATCAAGTAACGATGCACAAATTGTGCACCACCCGAGTGGCCAAAAAAGCGAAGTTGTGCCGTATTTGCCCCTGTAAATGTGTTAAGTTCTTGTAAGCATAAATGCAAAAATAAGTCGGCACGATTTCCTCGTCCCTTACGACCCAAACGTTGGTAATCTGGATATTGATGATCGTTGAAAAAGGGTGCCAATAAAACAAGTCCTTGTCTTTCACACAAAGGAACAAGCATTTCGGCCTGCTTATACCAACTTTTATCGTATAGACCGTGCACCGATACCAATACATGAGAATTAACTGTACTGCTATTTGGTATGTATACCAAATATTCAGACACTGGGTCGGCTTTAAGTACTTTGCGTAGCAATTCTCCTTGGCGTGGTAACCACCGAGAACTAGTGTGCTTGCTGTCCATATTCGCTTATTGTGTTCGGTTGGTTAAATATAGGTACAGTTTTTAGGTTTTTCCTTTTTTCGACATGCTGTTGTGCGAGATTTAGGATAGAAATAGCATTAGCTGGCGTAGATAAACCTTCTCTATCATAAACCGGCAAATTTAGCACAGAAGTAGCTTCTTTTACTTGTAAAGGGGCAGCCGATATTATTCCGCTTAGTGCGAGTACCGGTGGTTCAGAATGTTTTCTTAACCAATTTACACCTGCACTGGCTCCCATTGAATCTTGTGAAGCCATTACAGTACCCGCTATAAGTGATGAAAAAACTGTCGATTGCAGAATTGCTGCGGTTTCTTGTTGAAAAACGCCATCCGCAATTTCCATAACTATTGCATCCACTCCTTCTTGAGCAACATGGCCAATCAAGGTCATTAATGCCAATTCGAGCTGATCAATTGGTGTCATGTAAGTAGTAGCCATACCAGCATCAGTAAAGTCTAAAACTGGAAACGCACCTGCATCGGTAAGTAACCAAGTATCTCCTCCCGCACCAGTGCCAGTAAGTTTGATATAGCCCGTACGAAGACCAGCAGCGTTTAACCCACGTACAAGATAAGCACAACTTTGAGTTTTGCCTGAGTCCATTCCTGTACCCACAACTGAAATGACAGTTGGAATGGTTTTCGCTAATTCATTTATTGGAGGCAAAGCGAAATTTCGTAAATTAATACGATTATTATTTGCATCACCCAATAATCCAATTGGAGTAATTTGTGTCGGTCCCTTTCTCATTCTCACATGCCAAGATAATGCACGTGAAGCAATACCACCACCAGCTACCAAGTGACATGGGCCCAATGTTTCAGGAACTATAGATTCAAATTGATTAGATGCGTAACGATTTCCATAAGCGACAACAATTTCGTCCCCTGGAAAAAGCTGTTTACGTCGACCATCGGGCAATTGAAGTCCCGGATGTTGGCCTAAAAAAGTAACACTTGCTAAAACAAGATCACCTGACTGAGGTGCTCCTTCCAGTGGGAGAACTATTTTTGCCGTATCCCCCTGAACACGACTAGTAGTAAAAGCCCATGAAGCATTTTGAATTCGAGAGATATCACGATTTGATCCAGACACGATAGTAGCTCCAGTTTTTTTGTTGAATTTAAAAAAGTTTAATGGCATTTTTTATTATTAACAAATAGTTATATCTCAAGTATCAATTAAAGCATTGTAATACTAAAGTCACCTAAAAGATAATGCAGATTCATTATCTTGTTACTTTATCCTCGTAATGAAGCACTAACTTCTTCTAAAACGGATTCATCAAGTTCACCTAGTTCTGCCTTTAGTCTTAATCTTGACATTAGGTAATTGTAATAAGCTACTACAAGATTCTTTCGAGCTGAATAATATTGTTGCTGTGCGTTCAAAACATCAATTTCCAATCGGATGCCTGATTCTCGGCCTAAAATTGTTGAGTCTAGTTGACTGCGAGTTGAAATAATGGCTTTCTTGAGTGCCTTGACTTGAGCGATTCCGTTCGTGATATTTAAATAATGTTGACGCACCTGAAGGGTAATAATACGTCGGATGTTTTCTACCTCTTCGCGTGTTTTGTCTCGAGTGGCAAGCATTTCACGTACACGTGACTGTGTAGAGAATCCTTGGAAAATAGGAATTTTTACCTCTACGCCAATTGATTTAGACTCAAAGTCTATACCTCTTCCAGCCACTACAAATGGTTGATTCTGCTGATTGGTGTATTGACCCACAACATCGACGGTCGGATAGTGTCCTGCTTTAGCACGACTTAATTCTTGTTGTGCAATTTCATAAGAGAATTGCTGTATTTTTAGTAAAAAATTTTTTCTTTCGGCCTGTTCAACCAGATCTTCCATTTTTTCTTGAGGTGCAATAAGAGGATCAGCAATAATGTTGTCAATACTCAGTCCTGTCAAATCGTTGGGAAAGCGATTGATAATGCTTTGGAGATTACGTTTACTGATTTCCAATGCATTTCTCGCTGCTAATTCCTGCGATAATGCTAAATCGTACCGTGACTCTGCCTCGTTTTTATCGACTATAGTTCCAAGACCAAATTCGAGGTTATTATTCATTAGCTCAAGCTGCTGACGAAAAGCTTTTTCTTGCGCCATCATTGCATCAACATTCGCCTGAGCAATCAAGGTATCAAAATATCCTTGTATGACACGTAAAATTAAATCCTGTGCAGCTAATACAAATTTAGCATCGCCTTGAGCGACCTCATTTTTTGCTTGCTGATAAATAAGAAAGTTTTCTACACGAAACAAAGGCTGAGTGGCAGTGATAACCATGCCACGATTGTTAATTGTCGCTTCACCCCGATTTTCAGTGTCAAGTAACGTTGTTCGAGCTCTTCCAGCGAATTCAATATTGGGCAGCAATCCAGCTCTGCCTTGGGGAAGTTTTTCTTGATTAGCTAAATAAGAATGCCTTGCAATCTTGTATTGTGTGTCGTGTTGCAGAGCTTCATGATAGATATCAATAAGACTTGCTGCATTAACAGCAGTTATTAGCAAAAAATTAGCTGTAAATAAAACGACAAAGTAAAACAAATTTCTCATAGTAAAAAAACATGCTGATACTTCATAGAATTAGCCATTCAGAGTTGTAATAAGAAAATCACAAAATGTCACAGCAGTTATGATATAGCTATACAAATAAACTACATTTGATAAGTGAATGCTTCTTACAAAAGCATCATGTTAATTCATTCAAATTTGGTGCTGTTTGTTGTTTTTATTATGATCAGAAACTTTGCCAACACATACGCACTGACAGGTTTAATATGTGCTAAACGAAGTATGAAGATAAAATGTTGACATCAATATTCTCAATTATTCCATTATTTACTTTCATAAGAGCTTGCAGTTGGGTATTGATGTACTCGTTTCAAAAAATCAATTGTTAACAACCCACGCTCAAATAATGCATCATAATTTTTTGTATTTATTTCAAAAACGGAGCGAAATCCACCTTTAATTTCTCCACTTCGATTTCGAAGAGGAAGCTTGCGCCCACTCATGCTAAGCTCGTTATTATACTTAAGTTCGAGATCGAGGCGTCCTTTTTGAAGTTTAGTAACTTTGAGTATGCAAAGTGGACTATCAGAAAACTCGAATTGGAATGATGATCCGTTAAACAATTTCAGATAAATTGGAAGGGGGATCAATTCGTTCGAATGTATTAACACAAATCGATTTAGATAGTTTGTTAAGCGACGATTATCCATCGTTTGTCCAAAAGGATAGTTCCAGCCTTCACCCCCAATATGAAGAATCGCAATGCCACCGGGTTTTAGTGCTCGACAAACTTCTTCTAAAAACTTGTCTTTGCGTTCAATGAACCGGACTACAAACGCGGAATAGATAAAATCAAAACTCTCATCTTCGAAATGTAGAGTTGTTGCGTCATATGAATAGATATGTGGAAGTACAAGTTCATTAAGTTCGGACGATGACACTACTCCAAAATCTAATGCAATCTTACGAAGATCATCTCTCGACACTACATTTGGACATTTATCGACGCCATGAAATTGTATTTTTTTATCCCGGAAAAGCCAGGCAAGTTCGAGAAGCGTATGGCCGTAACCGAAACCAACCTCAAGCACATCAAGAGAATTTCTTTTTGTAAATAGATCACGGATCGTTGATACTATTGGAAAACTTAATCCTAATCTTTCATTAATTCTCGATAAACCCCGCGATCTATTGACTCGGTAACCATTTAAAATATTATCTTTTTCTTGTACAGGCATATTGTCCACTATTGTTTACCTTCTACCTTTCATAATTTAACTTGGGATTCCCCGTGGTCTTGCTAAGGGAGAACATTATAGTTTGTGTTTTTGAAGTCAGCGTAGCAAGTCGTTTTTAATTTTATGCACCTATCACCGCGATCTTGCCGCGGGAGATGGGTACAGGGTGCACGGAGTGACTTTATTGAACGTCTAAAAAAGTTAAAACCGTTATGCGATATTTTAAACTACTGTCACAGCCAACATAGACTGTTTAAATATACGTGTAAAAATAAGTTTGGGATGATATCAAATTCCTGAGTAGAGGATGTAATTATTTTTAACAATTCTTACGATTAATGGATATATTGTTCGTTGAATTTGAGTTGCAAAAAAGAATGTTGCTTAACTTTGTTTCCAGTAAACAGTTGACGCATTATTCATTAAGGTCATGTAAGGTTTCGATAAGTGTATTAAATAACTTGCGTGCCGCATTGATGATGTCAGATGCGGTCATTCCTATGGGACCATTTATTTCTTTGCGAAACTCATCTGCCGCAGCACCGTGTAAATAAACGGCTAACAATAATGCTCGTTCGGCGTCTATTCCTTGTGCGATTAATGCACCAATCATACCTGTCAATACATCGCCAGTACCAGCCGTGCTGAGTCCGGCATTGCCGCTGGTATTGATATAACGTTTTCCATTGGTTAAACAGCAAATACTGCCAGCACCTTTCAATACGACTGTGCATTTGAATTGTTGCGTCAGTTGTAAAGCGGCTTGCATACGATTATTTTGCACGGCTGTAGTCGTACTATTTAGTAGGCGAGCTGCTTCCGTAGGATGGGGCGTCAGAATAGTCGGTGCATCACGGTCCATAAGTTTTTCTGCGAGATCTGTGTGTCGCGCAACCAGATTCAACGCATCTGCGTCTAATACTAATGGTAGGGGTATGTTGAGTGCTTGTTTTAATAAATTGACGGCGAAAGGAGAAGTGCCCATGCCTGGACCGGCGATGATGCAATTGAGTGATTCCAGGGTCAATAACTCAGTAGGTGCGCGTAACATCAATTCGGGTTGCAGGTAATCGACGACAGGCGATTCTTCAGTCAACATGCCTATATATACGCGACCGGCTCCTAAATTAAGCGTCGCGCGACCTGCAAGCAAGGCTGCGCCTACCATGCCAGCAGAACCGCCGATAATCGCAACATTGCCATAAGAACCTTTATGACTGTTTGCAACGCGAGGTGAAGGCAATAAAGATTGAATGAACGATGGGTTTAATAACCAACTGCTGGGGACGGGGAGATAACCAGCATCAATATTCAATGTCGCTAAGACAATTTCTCCGCAGAAATCGGAACCAGAGTTGGTAAACAATCCGGGTTTTACGCCAATAAAAGTGACCGTAATGGTTGCGTGTATTGCGGGGCCATAAATACAGCCATCATCGCTGCCTAAACCCGATGGAATATCCAATGATAAAACCGGACATTTCATTGTATTGACCGTATCAATCCATTGCCGATATGTGCCTTCAATCGTACGTGCTGGGGATTGTTTTAATCCGATACCAAAAATTCCGTCGATAATGGCATCCCAAGTTGATTTGTTGGGGATTATTTGCGAAATTTCACCTCCCATCGACAACCAAGCTTGCAGAGCACTTTTTGCATCTTTTGGTAAGCGATTCGTATCGCCAATGAATACGACTGTGACTTCATGTCCCCAATCTGCCAAATACCGTGCCGCGACAAAAGCATCACCGCCGTTATTTCCGGGGCCTGCCAAAACCAGTATGCGCTGATTAGTGGTGTTTTTAAGTAACCTTTCACGCGTAACTCTTGCGGCAATGTGACCTGCTCGTTCCATCAATGGGGGTGGATTGGGCAATGAAAGCACTTGACGTTCTATCTCACGAATTTGTTCGGTCAAATAGACCGCATCGAAAGAGTTATGAGCAGAAGACATGATTGTTGAATGAATGTTTTGTGTTGAGAGCGATAAGGATAGCATCTCGTGTAAAATTGCGTTTTTATCAATATTCGACATTCTACTGATGCTTCAATTTCGTGGCGAGCCCGCACATTCTCAATTTCGGTTGCAAAAGTTACTGCAACAAATTATCGCGCTTAATCCATTCGTAACAGCGATTGACTCGCACTACTGGTATTTTTGTTCTGTGCGAGGCGAATTAAATGATCACCAAATCGATTCGTTACGCAAGCTGTTAAATGTCGATTCGGCGCAACAAGCGCATCAACAGCCAAGTGGAGAATTTTTTTTGGTGTTACCACGGCTTGGTACGATTTCTCCTTGGTCCAGTAAAGCTACCGATATTGCCCATCACTGCGGGTTATCTAAGATTGAACGCATAGAACGCGGCGTTGCTTATCATCTGTACTTTACACAAGTGCTCTCTGCACAAGAACGACAACAGTTAATGCGCTTACTGCATGATCGAATGACTGAGTCCGTATTTTATTCGTTAGATGAAGTGCAACAACTGTTTCAGCAATTTCCACCGAAGCCTTTGCGATATATTGATATTGTTTCCCATGGCATAAGTGCATTGCAGCAAGCGAATCAAACGTTGGGACTGGCATTGTCAGACGATGAAATCGATTATCTTTTTGATTATTTCCAGCAAATACAACGAAATCCTACCGATGTCGAATTGATGATGTTTGCTCAAGCCAATTCAGAGCATTGTCGGCACAAAATTTTTAATGCCAATTGGATTATAGATGGTCAAACTCAAGATAAATCATTGTTTTCTATGATTCGAAACACCCATCAAGTCCATCCACAGGGAACGTTGGTTGCCTATGCCGACAATGCGAGCGTCATTGCAGGTGATACGATTGCCCGGTTCTATCCTGGAAAAGACAATGCTTATGGATATTTGCCTGAAAAAACACATTGGCTAATGAAAGTGGAAACACATAATCATCCGACTGCCATTTCTCCATTTCCCGGTGCCGCAACGGGGGTAGGGGGTGAAATTCGTGATGAAGGCGCGACCGGACGGGGTGCTAAACCCAAAGCGGGGTTATGTGGTTTTTCAGTGTCGAATTTGAATATTCCCGAGGCGATTCAACCTTGGGAAAATGATTCATCAGACAAAAATAAACAGTCAACCTACGGTAAACCTAACCGTATTGCGTCAGCGTTGCAAATTATGTTGGAAGGTCCGATCGGTGGGGCGGCATTCAATAATGAATTTGGCCGCCCGAATTTGGCCGGCTATTTTCGTACCTTTGAAGAACGCGTCGCGGGTGAAATGCGTGGTTATCACAAGCCGATTATGCTGGCCGGAGGAATCGGTCAAATTTCTGATGAACATGTTTATAAAGAAAAATTTGCTGCTGGAGCTTTATTGATACAGTTAGGAGGCCCCGGCATGCTAATTGGATTGGGCGGTGGCGCAGCCTCTAGTATGGACACTGGCAGTAATATGGAGTCGTTGGATTTTGATTCCGTGCAGCGCGGTAATCCAGAAATGCAACGGCGTGCGCAAGAAGTGATCGATCGTTGTTGGCAATTGCAACGCTCAGGACAGGAAAACCCTATTTTATTTATTCACGACGTAGGGGCTGGCGGACTATCGAACGCTTTTCCAGAATTAGTCCATGATTCCAATAAAGGAGGGCGTTTTGATTTACGCAATATTCCTTCCGAAGAAAGCAGCATGTCACCGATGCAACTCTGGAGCAATGAGGCGCAAGAGCGTTATGTGTTAGCGATTAGACCAGAATCTTTGGATTTATTCCGGAGTATTTGTGAACGAGAACGCTGTCCATTTGCAGTCGTGGGCAAAGCAACAGCAGAGCAGCAACTGACCGTTTTCGATTCTGAGTCTACCGATATTCCGGTCGACATGTCCTTGTCCGTATTACTGGGCAAACCGCCGAAAATGTTGCGCGATGTTGCGCGTCGAAACAAACAGTTAGCCGCAATTGATTTTTCATGCATGACTTTGATTGACACAGCTTATCGAATTCTGCGCCTACCTAGCGTTGCCGATAAAACTTTTCTTATCACTATCGGTGATCGCAGTATTGGTGGCATGACAGCGCGTGATCAGATGGTCGGTCCTTGGCAAGTGCCTGTCGCAGATGTGGCATTGACTAGCTGTGGGTTTCAAACGAATTTAGGTGAGGCATTCGCGATTGGCGAACGTACGCCGCTGGCTTTGATCGATCCCGTGGCGTCTGCTCGGATGGCGGTAGGCGAGGGGATTTGTAATATCGCTGCCGCACTGATTGATGATATTGAACAAATTAAATTATCGGCGAATTGGATGGCTGCAGCCGGACACCCCGGTGAAGATGCCGGATTGTATGATGCTGTTCACAGTGTCGGCATGGAATTGTGCCCGCAATTAGGCATGAGCATTCCGGTTGGCAAGGATTCCATGTCGATGAAAACAACTTGGCAAGAAATCGATCCACAAAATGGCGAAGTGACCCACAAAGAAGTCATCGCGCCATTATCGTTAATTGTTTCGGCATTTGCCAGCGTAACGAATGTACGTCAAACACTGACGCCGCAATTGAGAACGGATTGCGGTGCAACGGAATTGCTATTGATCGATTTAGGTGCTGGACAAAATCGTCTCGGGGGATCGGCGTTAACGCAGGTGTATAAACAGGTGGGTAACACGGTGCCCAATATCGACGGTGAAATTGGTGCAAAAAGACTAAAAGTCTTTTTTAACGCGATTCAGCGCCTTAATCGTGAAAATAAAGTACTGGCTTATCACGATCGTTCTGATGGTGGATTGTTCGTGACACTTTGTGAAATGGCTTTTGCTGCGCGTACAGGCGTTACGATTAACCTAGATCAACTGTGTTTTGATGCTCGGCGCAGTGATTTGGATGGTTCGGAATTGCATCCGGAGCAATCGGGTAATCATTTTTATGAAAAAATCCTCGAAGTTTTATTTAACGAGGAATTGGGGGCGGTGATACAAATTCGCACCGAACACCATGCAGAGGTCATGAATGTGCTGCATGATGCTGGATTGCGAGACATGAGTTTTGTTATTGGACAATTAAACAATACCGATGAAATCCGGCTGATGCGTAACAACCAAGCGGTGCTATCTGAACAACGTATTGATTTACAGCGAACTTGGTCAGAAACCACGTATCACATGCAAAAATTGCGTGATAATCCGATCTGCGCGCAGCAGGAATATGATCGTATATTGGATACCAACGATCCTGGATTGCAATTTAATCTCTCGTTTGATGCGAGTGACGACATAGCAGCACCTTTTATTCACTCGAATACTCGTCCACGTATCGCTATTTTGCGCGAACAGGGCGTCAATGGTCATGTTGAAATGGCAGCAGCCTTTGATCGTGCCGGATTTGCCGCTGTCGATGTTCATATGAGTGATATTTTATCTGGCCGTGTATCGCTCAAAGATTTTCAAGGAATGGCGGCTTGCGGCGGATTTTCTTACGGTGACGTATTGGGCGCAGGTGAAGGTTGGGCTAAATCGATTTTATTTAATCCGCGTGCGCGTGATGAATTCGCGGCATTTTTCCAACGCAAAGATAGTTTTGCACTCGGTGTGTGCAATGGCTGTCAAATGATGAGTAATTTGCAGGAGATTATTCCTGGAACGGAGCATTGGCCACGCTTCAAGCGTAATTTATCGGAGCAATTCGAAGCGCGTTTGGTGATGGTTGAAGTTCAGCAAACCACTTCAATATTATTTGTCGGCATGTCGGGAAGCCGTATGCCGATTACTGTCGCTCATGGTGAAGGTAAAGTTGAGTTTGCAGCGAATGCAGCTGAAAATTCGCTGGATGCTGTGGCGAATCTGGTGACGCTACGTTTTGTCGATAATAATGGAGCCATCACTGAGCAGTATCCCTACAATCCTAACGGATCGATGCAGGGGATCACCGGATTAACAACTGCGGATGGACGTTTCAATGTGTTGATGCCGCATCCGGAGCGAGTATTCCGTATTTCGCAACATTCTTGGTATCCGGATTCGTTCAGCAATCAAGAAGACGGGCCGTGGATGCGATTATTTCGCAATGCCCGCCAATGGATTGGATAGATTCAAAATTTCTCACCTGGATTTCATGATAATGACTATGACACGATTGAAAACAACAACAACGCTGCTATCCGTATTAACAATTTGTTTATTAAGTGGTTATGGTAGTTATGCTTGGAGCGAATCGACTTCCGTTAATGAATTAGATTCGAAACAATGTGTTGCATTAGGGGATTGGGTGGTTCCAGGAGTGCGAAAAGATAACGGAAAATCCTCGCAGCAAGCGGTTATTGCAAATGCAGCCAAAGCAGCCGTGGTGTTATTGGGGGAAACACACATCAATGCCGATCATCATCGTTGGCAATTACAAACGTTAGTGGCTTTGCACGCACAACGTCCGGATATGGTGATTGGGTTTGAAATGTTTCCACGTCGCATTCAGCCGATACTCGATCGTTGGATAGCCGGGGAATTGAATGAAAAAGAGTTTCTGCGCGCTGCGGAATGGGATCGCGTGTGGAATACCGATGCTAATCTATATTTGCCACTATTTCATTTTGCCCGTATGAATCGTATCCCAATGCTTGCGTTGAATATCGAACATCATTTGCGGCATAAGGTTGCAGAAAAAGGTTTTTACGGTGTTCCGGTGGAAGAGCGTGAAGGATTAACTCGTCCGGCGGAACCCAGCGATGCGTATGCAGATTATTTGTTACCGATCTATAAGCAGCATGATCGTAAAAACAAGAAAGAAGGAGAAATTACGCGAGACGATCCTGATTTCAGGCGTTTTATTGACGGTCAGCAATTGTGGGATCGAGCAATGGCGCAAGTTTTGCGGCAATTTCTGGCGAAATCTGAAAAACGCAAATCGCCGTTGGTGGTGGGAATAATGGGAGCGGGTCACATCGTTCATGGTTATGGGGTTCCGCATCAATTACGCGATTTAGGTGTGAAAAACATCGCTACGTTGTTGCCCTGGGATCGTGATCGTTCGTGTGATTATCTGGTAAAAGGGCTTGCCGATGCAGTATTTGGTGTGTTGCCGCATATTTCTGATGCGGCTGTGCCACAATTTCAACGCTTAGGGATTCGTTATGAAATTGGGCGCGGTGGCGCCGTTGTATTGCAAGTTGAGAAAAACAGCATTGCCGAAGCAGCGAAATTGCAAGACTCAGATGTCATCATTCAAATGGCAGGGTTATCGATCAAAAATACCGAAGATGTGATTGCTATTGTCAAACGGCAAGCACCTGGTACGTGGTTGCCGATGACAATCAAGCGCAACAATGAAGAAATTCAAATCATTGCTAAATTTCCGGCGGTTAAGTAAACATATTCTGAATCATTAGCAGAATTATTCTTTACCCAGTTGATATTTCTCGATCGCAAGTCGCGCAACTTGCTTACCCATCTGCGCGCCGATTTCACCGGAATTGCGGTAATGTACGCCGTCATAAATACGCGCATTGATCACTTCCTGCATAAAAGCATCGATGCTGTTCCAGCTCCGTGAAACATTGCCCGCCGCTTTACTGACAGTTTGCAATATTGGGGGTTGATTATTGCCAATTTCCCCTTGCAACACCGTTCCTACCGCTGCCGACACGATACAATGCGCGCACGGATATTCCGGATGCATAGGCGTATCAATGAATGGCTTCCAGGAAGCGTCTCGCTCCGTGGCATCATTGCCATCAATATCGCCGTTGCGTATGGCAGTCAAAGGTCGCCACAGACCATAATGATATTTCGCGTCGAAAACCGCGATCAACGCATCGTCGGATGCTTGCGTGACTGCGGCAAACAATCGTGCGTTTTGTGTGATCTCTCGACCAGATTGTGTTGCTACTGAGCGCACGATACCGTGATAAATGGGTGGCATTACTTCTTCCCAAAAACGGGCGATTTCGGTTTGCTCCGTTGTTCGCACTTGACTATCGAATCGGCCGAGTGCTTTAACTTCGTTGTAGTCGCGTGCCCAACGCTCACTATTTAATTGCGGTGGCGCTGCCGGTCTAAACTGCGCGGCATTCTTCATCAGCCATGGCTTACGTGCGGCCCATTGCGGTGTTTCCGGAATAACTGTCGGGATATACACACCCGCGCTAGTAATGGGTCGATAAGTTTCCTGATCGAATGCACCATCATTGATTCGCATTGCGAGAATTCCTTGCGCTGCTTGCTCGCCAATTGCAATACCGGATTTTCTGGCAGATTCATCTTTGATGACAGTGATGGTAGCTTGATAGGCCTTGTCAATCGCGGCGATTTGATTAGGGATTAATTGCATCAACACAGCCCGGTTTGCTGCTGCAATCGCCGCTTCGATCGATGCACTTGGCTCGGACTGCAGTTTCAAATCGCTGATCGGATAGCGCCGCGTAATCGCGTTGACCGCTTCATACACCGCAGCCTGCACGATCGCAAGTGTTCGTTCGGCGGGTAGCGGACCAATATTTGCAGCCACGACGATATCCCCGGTCTGCTTGTTCCAATCTGTAACGGTATCGGCGGTGACTGTCGGCACATATGCAACCAATGCAACATACAATGATAACAATACCTTACGAACAGTAAATAAATTTCTCATCACAATACGTTTCCTTACATTTAATAACCTGCAATTGCTAAAAAATTGATTGTTACATCCGTGCTTTTCTGCAAATAGCTTGTCGATAAACACTCGCTTAGTCATTGATTCAAGTCAACAGAAGATAACAAAAAATGCTGATATCGAAAAACAATTTTTATGAGCATTTTCTGTAAAGTATTTCATTGAGCCTGTTGCAATATAATATCTTGACATTAAAAGTAAACAGCTATAGAAATCAATTGTTGAAGAATTATCTATTTAATATCCCTAGGAAGGAAAATGATATGAGTGATTTCAGTAAGTTTTCTAAATTTGATGAGGTTCATGTTATTTCCGATATTCATATGGGCGGTAAACCGGGATTTCAAATCTTGCGAGAGACGAAACGTTTGTCTGGCTATATTGATTGGGTAAGGAATCAATGCAAGGAAGGTAATGTCGCTTTAGTGTTGAATGGCGATGTTTTTGACACTTTAGCCGAAGATATTCGTGGTTATGTAGCGATCGACGATGCGATTCAAACTATCGAACGTATTATGAATGATCCTTCTTTTTCTGGCATTTGGAGCGCTCTATCAGATTTTGTAAAAACTGAGCGACGTACTCTGATTTTCGTGATTGGTAATCATGACATCGAAATAGCTTTTCCAAATGTGCAAAATTTGATTCTTTGGCGACTGGCAGGTGATGATTTAACACAACGCGCCCGTGTTGTTTTCTCAACTATAGGGGCGGGATACACTTGTATGGTTGGTGGATCGACTGTGTACTGTACGCACGGCAATGAAGTCGATGATTGGAATATCAATCGCTACGAGGATCTATCGCGTGTGTCGCGGCGTATCAATGCTGGTCTTTCTTTTTCTAATGAGGAGTGGCATGCCAATGCTGGAACTCGCATGGTTAAAGAGATCATGAATAAGGTTAAACAACGATATAAATGGATTGACTTGTTGAAACCTGAAACTTCAGCAGCAGTCGGTACCTTATTGGCGTTAGAACCTTCCATGCTGGGGGAAATTAAAAACTTATTGCCAATATTGGGTGAAAAAAGACAAGCAAGTTCTGAAGTCGATCAGCGTTTATCTATCGGCACACCGAGTGCTAACGCCACACCGGCTTCTACTAATCCCGTGACGGTCAATCAACTGCTTGGTAAAAACATAATTGAAGGAATAAAACAACCTTTGCAGAGTAAACAGCCCGTCGACGATATGTTGGATCTCGCTGAAAAAAATCTTGGCGATCGTAACAAATTGATCGTGTCCCACCAAGAACAACTAGGAACAGGTCAGCTTGTTTGGGATAGGTTGACGAGCTGGTTTACCGGTGTAAGTAAAGATGAATCTTTGCGTCGGGCTTTGTTAGATTGGTTAGAAAACGATAAAACTTTCGATATCCAGGATCAAGACGAAACTTACAAGGGAATTATAGATAAAGTGGGAGCGTCGATTGATTTTATTGTCACCGGGCATACGCATCTTGAACGCGCCATTGATATGGGAGGTGGTCGATTTTACTTCAATACGGGCACATGGATTCGATTACTCAGATTTACGACGGCAATGCTGAAAGACGATAAAAGTTTTAAGCCGGTCTATGAGCTTTTAGTTAATAATCAAGGACGAATTGAGGCTATTGATGATGCTAAATTCGATGATGGAACAGGAAAAATGGTTTCTTTCGTCATGGATCAAACCAGTGCTGTGTGGATCAAGAAGCAAAAAGATGGAACAGTCAGCGGACATTTACTGCATGTGGAAGGAGATGGGGCCGGGCAACCCAAAGAAATTAAGAAATTTGAGAGGAATTGATCATGAGTATGCAATTCAATGCACAAATTGGTACATTAAAGCTCGAATTGTTGCGTTCTGGACCATCGCACAATCAATTGCTATCTCCTTTAACCGCTTATATTGCGCTATGTGGTAGCGATGGTCCTGTAACGATTCGGATTCCTTTAGAACACAGACAGTTGCTGGCAAGAATAAGCCGTCTTCGCTATGAAGACGGGTATTCGGATACTCCCCCAAAAACAAAACAATGTCATTCCGAAATTCAAGAGATAGGGGAAATAATAGGGGATATATTTTCTCAGGTGCCTTCCTTATTAAGCGAATTGGGGGTGGCCAGTACCAGAAGCAACACCATGGTTCATTTAAGGTTAGTATTGACTGGTTCTGAACTGGGTATGTTGCCTTTTGAAGCAGCAATTTCAATGGAAGGATTTCCTGGTTCAGGTTCGCCATTATTTTTGCAACACCATATTCCGATTTCGATGACTCGTGAAGTACGGCGAGAACGGAAATTAAACATGCAATGGGATCGCACCCCAAAAATTTTATTTGCTTTTGCTGCGCCAGAAGGATTGTTCGTGCCTGCGCAAGAGCATTTGCAAGCTATTCGAGAAGCTATAGAGCCTTGGGTAAAAATTTGTTCAGCGGAAGAAAAGGAGTCACGTAAGGAGGCCGTTAAAAGAATTTTAACCGTTCTGCCGGATGCGAGTCTGGATAAAATAAGGAAGTGCTGCGAACTTGATGAATATACTCATATTCATATCCTAGCTCACGGCGCGCAAGATCATAAAGATTGTGATGAGCGTTTTGGAATTGCTCTTTGTAATGATGGTTGTCCTGAAAAAATGGAAATCATTGATGGAAGACGTTTAGGGAGATGTCTTACTGCGAGGGATTCTTTTGGAGCGGCTCGTTTTTATCCAACAGTGGTGTCTTTATCTACTTGTGATTCAGGGAATATTAATAGCGTTATTACGCCTGGTGGAAGTATCGCTCACGAGTTGCATGAGAGCGGTATTCCCTGGGTGATTGCATCACAATTTCCTTTGTGGATGAAAGCATCAGCAATCGCCACGGATGTTCTTTATCGGGGATTGTTGCAGGGTGATGATCCGCGCTGGGTATTATATAAAGTGAGACAACGATTGCACCTAGATTCGCCAGGCACGCATGATTGGGCTAGTATTGTTGCATACTCAACATTGCCAGAGAACTTTGAAGATCAAGTACGTTCTTTCAGAAACCGACAAATACGTCAGAGATTTGAAGTCAAATTAAACCGTATTGATGAATTAATAAACACTGATTCTACAAAAGAAGGTGATCAAAACTATCAGGAAGAACATGAAAGTTGTGACATTCAATTAAAAGTGATCGAGGATAACGAACTTGATAAACTGAGTAAGGAATTACAAAGTATTTACTTGCGTTGGAAGGATGAGATTGATCATTCAAATTCACCCGATAAAGCTGAAAATCTTGCTTTATGCGCTATGGTTCATATCCGTGCTGGAGTAGTCTATCAACGTTTGATCGAGATTTTGGAAAAATGTGATCCGGCTAATAAAGAAAGGATTTCTCAGTACCAATTTGAAATGCTAAAAACACATAAGGCATGTTGTGACTTATACTCGGAATCACTGGATGTTGATCCTTATAATGATTCTGTTATCACCCAATACCTGCTTGCCAATACTATTTCCAATTTAGCTAGAGATAAAAAATATTCATTTTCAGATTTTCCACTGTTAAATGACAAATGGACAGTGGCTCGACAAATTGCAGAATGGAAATCGGCTAAATGTGAGTCAATTCATAAAATTAAAAATCTTGGTGTGTTGGCTGAGTTGTCCTTGCTTGGAGCCATTTACCATGACAATTCGAAAAAATTGAAGGATGACTTAGTCAGTTGTTGTCAAAAAATAACGCAGCTATCGAAGACCGATAATAATGAGTTGTTAGTGATCAAAAAACAGTTCGAACGTTATCAACACTATTGGAAAAGAGATGAATGGGCGGAGCTCGTCGAAATTGCACTAGAGAATTTGAACGTATGACTGATGGTTCTTGTGAATTCAGCAAAAAAGTTGTTCGATACTTAATCCAAGAAAGTCATGAAATCATTTTGGCTGATGGAATTGGCGGATGACGAAGTTTTTGCAACAAATCAAGCAAATCTTCAGGTATCGGTGCTTGCCAGCTTAATTGTTGTTCATTTTCTGGGTGTGATAGTGTAAGTTTCTGAGCGTGCAAAGCTTGTCTAGGAAACTGTGATAATAATTCTTGTATAAATGATTCTGGTATTGCCGGTTTTTTGCCATAAATGGGATCGCCGACTAAAGAATGACCAATTGATTGCATATGCACACGTATTTGATGAGTCCGGCCTGTATCAAGACTACATTCAAGCAAGGTACAATGGTTAAATTGCTCGCAGATTTTATAAAAAGTTCGTGCGGGTTTTCCTTTCGACGTGACCGCCATTTTAGTGCGGTGTATCGAATGTCTTCCGATAGGCGCATCAACGATGCCATTTTTTGCGACTTTGCCAAGTACAATGGCTAGATAATCTCGTTTTACTGTGCGTTGTTGTAATTGCCTAACCAAATGTGTTTGAGCTTCGATTGTTTTGGCGACGACTAAAATTCCGCTGGTATCTTTATCAAGTCGATGCACAATCCCTGCGCGAGGAACTTGAGATAGCTGTGGTGCATGATGTAACAAAGCGTTGAGTAAAGTACCTTGCCAGTTCCCATTGCCAGGATGCGTAACTAACCCTGCCGGTTTATTTAAAACAATAATCGCATTGTCTTCGTGAATAATGTCGAGTTGAATCGCTTCAGCGGTGTAGCTCGATGGACTATCAAGAGTACTTGTTGGAAAAACTTGTATTGATTCATTGCCCCAAACTTTCTGTTTTGCACTTGCTGGTTGTTGATTTAGAATAACGCGGTTTTCAATGATCCAACTTTGGATGCGATTGCGTGAAAAATGCGGCAATAATTTTGCCAGTGCTTGATCCAATCGCATACCGATATATTCACTAGGAATAGTGAGTTGAATAGCAGATTGAATGGATTCATTTAAGTTATAATGAGCAGCTGATTCTTCGTTTTTTTCGGAATTTGTCATGTTACGTAGTGTAGCTTTAATTTTAATGTTATTGTGGTTATCAGCCTGTAACTTATTAGGCCGCACAACAGAAGATCAGCAAGATTGGTCGGCAAATAAATTCTATAGTGAGGCGAATCAAAAACTGACTGAAGGTAATTTCTCAGGTGCAGTGAAATTATATGAAACGCTCGAATCGCGTTATCCCTATGGCCGTATTGCACAACAAGCGCAATTAGAAACTGCTTATGCTCACTATAAAAATGATGAGCAGGCTTCCGCTATCGCAGCCGCTGATCGTTTTATCAAAATGCATCCCCATCATCCTAATGTCGATTACGCTTATTATATAAAAGGATTAGCCAGTTTTAACGACAATTGGGGGCTGATGGGTTTTTTGATGAAAGGTCCGCTACAGCAAGATATGAGTGAACGCGATTCAAAAATGTCAAAAGAATCGTTCGAAAATTTCAAAGAATTGGTTACACGTTTTCCTGATAGCAAATATGCAGCCGATTCCCGGTTACGCATGGCGTATTTGATCAATTCGATTGCAATGAACGACATCCATGCAGCACGTTATTACATGAAGCGTAAAGCCTTCATCGCAGCAGCAAATCGATCGCAAGATGTGGTCAGAGAATATCCACCTACTCCGGCTACCGAAGAAGCGCTCTATATCATGATAAGAGCCTATGAAGCTTTGGAGATGTTTGATTTGCGCGATGATGCGGAACGTGTGATGCGTATTAATTTTCCTGAAAGCAAATTCTTGAAAGAACTACCAGAAATAGGCGTGACACCTTGGTGGGTTTTCTGGCGATAGTAAATAAAAAAATTTTTCATATCTAAGAATGTATCTTCTCGCGAAACGCGATAGTGTCTAGAAAAATATCCTTTCTCCAAAGCATTTAAGTTATTTTTCTAATTTAATTGCCAATACATCGCAAGGTGCATGGTACAAAACATCTTTTGCGGTGGAACCGATCAGAACCGCCAATCCATGACGGCTATGAGAACCCACGACGATCAAGTCGATATTGAGTCTTACAGCGAGTTGGGTTATTTCTTCCTGAGGTTCTCCCCAAATCATCCAACGATGTTCTGGTGCAATATTGAGCTGATTACCGATCCGGCGTAGTTTGTTTTTTTCGTTCTCCAACAATTCATTGTTGGTATTTTCCTCCAATGAAATGACTGTGCCGTAGGGTGTATCGGGCATAGGAATGTTATCCAACACATGAATAATATGTAATTGTGCTTTGAGTTGTTCCGCTAAGTTTTTAGCTTTGTCGGCAACTTCATCGTCGTGTTCAGAAAACTCGATGGTTAATAAGATATTTTTGTAGTTGTTCATGGCATTGTTAAGTTAATCACAGGTTATTGAATAATTTTTATTGATTGTGTGTTGGTCTTAGTTGCATCATTATACTGTTTCGAGAATCGATTGATTCGTGCATCGAAATAGTTAGTTTCCTTTAATCGCTATCGTTTTGTAAATAAAACCCGAAGAAGTCTGTAACATATTCCTCATAGCTTTTGCCAGCGTAACTGTGCATATTGAAATGCTGTGCTCCTGGAACGATCCATAACTCTTTAGGTTTAAGGGCGGTTGCATACATACGCTCGATTTCAGATTGGGTCGTATGTACATCATGAGTGCCTGAAATGAACAAAACGGGTGCATTTAAATCATTAATCCGTGAAATAGGATTTAATTCGCTAATCGGGGTATCGATAAAAAAAGAAAACTGAAAAAGTACGATCGGTAACAGTAAAGAGCCGTGATCGCCTAGATGTAACTTCAGCCGATTGTCAATTGCTTCTTTAAGTGTGCCATGTACTGATTCAAGAATCACTGCATCAAAAGGCTTATTTAATTTTGCAAGAACAATGGCTGCACCTCCTAAAGAAGCACCAAGCGCACCGATACGCTCCTGCGGAAATCTTGTGCGCAAATAGTTTGCGGCAGCCGTCACATTTTCAGATTCGCGTAACCCAAAAGTGATTTTTTTCCCGGGAGTTTCACCGTGAGCATACAGATCAATCATCAGCGTGGTATAGCCTTGTTCACCTAAAAATCGTGCTCGACTTAACATTTCGACTCTATTGCTACGCATTGAATGAACCAGTAAAACTACTCCTTTGCCAGGCTTGCCTTGATTAAGCCAGCCATGTGTAACAGTATTGTCATTGGTAGGAATTTCAATTGATTCAACGGGTAAATCGATTGCTAACGTGCTGACTGAAGTTGGTGCAGAGCCTGTCAACAACGCGATGAGCGCAAAGAGTAATGTTGCAATAACAAAAATAAATACTACAATGCCAAGCAAAAATCTTTGAAGCATGATTTCATTGATTCAATATTTCAAAAACTATTAAAGAATAAAGACATAATACAGGTGATCATTATTTTAATGAATTTTATTAGGAATATGGTATTTCAGAGTTTCTAGATAGTTGAATTTATGAAATTTTATGTTCATACTTAGGGGATTCTTTGAGATAGTAAACAATCATTTTTTAAAGAACAAAATATTCCTAAGGAGCATCGATGAGTTAATCATTGTAAATGATCAGTTATTTCATTTTTTCTGGAAGAAATTCAATATACTGAAACCTGATACAGGTTATAGTTTAGCGTAGTACTTCCGGGTAACAGAAGCATCACAACGAAATTGCAGTTTCATGTGGTTAATTAAGGAAAATCTAACATTGGATAGCTATTATGAATATTATTAACACCACAGAGTTTCAAGAAAAAATATACGCACTCGCGACTTCTTTTGTGCAACAGTTACCCGAGAAAGCCAATGAGATTGATTCGTTGTGGCATGCGCTGGAAAAACACTGGAACCAAGATACCTTACAAAATTTACATCGACTACTGCACAACTTGGTAGACGAGAGCAAAACATTCGGTCATTCAGAGCTGAGTCTGATCAGTAGTTCGGTTGAACAACTATTTAAAAATGCTTTACAAACTGATGTTCCACCGGATGGAGCACATGTAAAGACCATTCAACAGCAACTTGGCGAGTTGAAACAACGGCTCAAGCAATCGACACCAATCAAAACTGTCGAGGAATATAGCAAACAAGCTGATAAGGTAAATTCGCAGGCATCTGGCACGGTATTTGTAGTTGAAGATGATGTTGAAGCAGCGCAGGAACTTGCATTGCAATTACGTTATTATGGCTATGAAGTTGAAGTTTTTAATCATTTAGAGAAGTTTCGCGCTGCAATACAAAGTTGTGCGGGCGAAATTGTATTGATGGACGTCGAGTTTCCCGAAGATGAGATGGGTGGAATTCATTTCATGGAGCAAGCTCAACGTGAGCTAAAACAACAAGCGAAAGTCATATTTATTTCTGTCCACGATACATTGTCTTATCGGTTAGGAGCTATTCGTGCAGGTGGGGTGGCGTATTTTACTAAACCCATCAATTCTGCGGAGCTTATTGATCAGATTGACGTGATGACGGCATCTCAAGTACAAGAGCCTTTCAGAATTCTGATTGTCGAAGACAGCTCCATTTCAATGGCTTACTATTCAAGCGTGCTCGAACAAGCGGAAATGCAAATTAAATCGTTGGAAGATCCGATGAAGCTACTCGACGTATTGAATAGTTTTAGCCCGGATCTCATTTTGATGGATTTGTATTTGCCTGGTTGTAATGGTATTGAATTATCCAAAGTTGTGCGGCAAATCGATGGTTTTCAGAACATTCCTATCGTACATCTGGTTAATGCGAATGATCTCAATACGCAATCGGAAGTAATGAATTTGCGCGGCAGTGATTTCTTACTGAAGCCTATCAGTCCGACACAGCTAGTTGCAGCAATTACTTCACGTGTTTCCAGAATGCGCTCACTACATTCTTTGATGATATTGGATGGACCAACCGGTTTATTAAATCATACTGCGATTAAAGAAGAATTAGCGCGTGAAGTGATTCGGTCTAATCGCTTAAATACACCGCTATCTTTTGCAACGATTGATGTCGATTGTTTTAAGAAACTGAATGATAACTACGGTTATGCGGCAGGAGATCGCGTCGTTAAAAGCTTGGCGCGATTACTCAAACAACGCTTAAGAGAAACCGATGTGGTTGGGCGTTATGGTGGAGACGAGTTTTCTGTCATTCTGAATGATACTGACGCAGCATCAGCGGCAAAAGTGATTGATGAAATTCGCAGTGTTTTCAATCGATCGATGCATTTGAGTCAAGATGATGAGTTTTTTGTCAGTTTTAGTTGCGGCATCGCTGATTTAGCGCATTTTTCAGATGTTACGGGTTTGACCGAAGCAGCAGAAAAAGCAATGTTTCAAGCGAAGCAAAGAGGGCGCAATAAGGTTGTCGTCAATTCGGGGGAATAGTTTCGAGTTTTACGATATCAATGAATTGAGCTTTTTCGCTTATAGCTCTTAGCATACGGATATCCTAACTGGTTAGTCCCGCGGTGTGCTGGAATGGAGTAATATCAAGGCGTTCAGTTCAGTCAATAATCTTTCTACCTGAATCGTGCCCATATCATCCGGATGAAGCTTACCATTAAGAAAAATATAGTTCTTACTCCATAGTGTTTTCTGAATTTATGCTGTAATTTTTTAGCAGGCGTTGATGTCGTATTTTCCTGAGTCATCGTCTATTTATTAAAATATACATTAATATTATCATGAAGATAATTACAAACGAACAAGATTACACGACATTATCTGACAGATTAACGGGCAAAATGTCTTATACATTACGTTATACCTAAAAGGAACATTAATTGAACTGCACAGAAATAGTCACATTGCTGAAGGATCTAGTGCTTTCTGGTGCTGCAATTACTGGTGCGGTTGTGGCTGTCAAAGGCTTGGGTACTTGGCAACGCCAATTAAAAGGGCAGTCTGAATACGATCTTTCACGACGTATATTGGTGTCAGTATTCAAATACAGAGATGCCATTGATGGCGTCAGGCACCCTGCTATGTGGGCTTACGAAATGCCTTCTCCGCCAGAGGAGGAAGCTAAAAAAATGTCTCGCGAACAAATCAGCTTCTACGGCACTTTGAAGGCTTATCAAGCAAGATTGGACAAAGTTCAAGCCCAAAGAATATCGCTATACGCCGACCTGCTCGAAGCGGAGGCAATATGGGGCGTTGAGCTAAAGCAACTGTTCAAAAGGGTATTCGATCTCGAGCACGAGCTGTTCACGCGAATTAGGCACTACCTTGAACTCATAAATCCAGATACCTCAGATGCCAAAAAAGAGGCCATAACGAAAATATACAATAAGGCACGTGATATTATGTATGACGATTTGAATGAAGAGCCAGACGAATACAAAAAAGACATAATTTCGGCAATTGAGCAAATTGAGAAGTATCTCAAGCCAAAACTAAGCCATGAAAAGGTATAACAATCACATCAAGTCGCCCTTCGGGCTGGGACGCTCCGCTTTGCTGCGCGCCCCTTATGTGTGGCGTTATGCCTCTCTACCGTAAGGACCACTGATGAGCATCTTCTCAATTCTCCGAAGTTCCTTCACTGCAAAAGGAGCACCAGTTCCTGATCAAGAGGTACCGCTGCAACCACCTCTTGCCGAGCAAAATCCGACAGAACGGGAGGCTTTCAAGTCCCCGAAGCTATTGGCGGAGTGGGTAGGAAAGTATGTTATTGGCGGTCGCACGCTTGAAGATGATTACAGCCTTTTGCCAGACGCTGATGCGCGTAAGGATTTAGAAATTTCTCCAGAGCAGCGAGACCGATGCTTGCGAGAATACTCAGTGCTGCGTCTCGTCGGTGTATCGCTGTTCATAAAGCAGCACCACCCAGACACCTTCTGGCTCCTGTTTACAGATCACGCGACGCCAATTCTCTGGCGTCATTTGAAAGGGGCGGAAAATGACATTTCGCAATCAGAACTACGTAATGCTTTGGAAGCATATGTACTCGCATGTGAAGCGGCAGATACAGAAAAGTGCGCGAGCCTGTATATGGAACGAATCTACGACGACAATCCGAAATATATGAGGATGAAACTCGCAGGGATAGGCACTATTGCGACTGACTTTATTCTTTCTACATACGAGGTGTTTCGAGACGCATACTGTCAAGTGACTCAGGGAATGTCCTATAAATCCTTCAAGCAAATCACAGATGCAATCGCAAAGGTTTCTCAAGGCGAGGAATAACCCTGCGGTCCACCGGACGCTGCGCGATAAAGCCGCGCAGCGCCGGTGACATCCACGTTAGCCCCTTTCGCCGCATCACGCGGCGGCCCTTGCAGCATAGGTATTGCTGTTGAATGAAACGAGGAGATAAGAAGTGGCAGCGCCGTTCACTTTCACATTATGCAGTTTTGAGATAGTAGAGACCTAATCATGGAGAAATGTTATGGTTTATAGAGTGATAAAAGGTAAAGTTGCCATTGATGGCAAGTCTCCTGATGGAGATACTATCGCATTTCGCATTGACAATCGCACTGAGTGGATTTGGCCTAAAACTCAAGATGGGCGTTTTCCGAAGTTCAACATGCAGTATCAAACGAGTATCAGGTTTGAGGCAATTGATGCTTTAGAACTGCATTATGAAATATCGAATGTTTATCCAGGGGTAACTGTTCATCAACCTTTGACGTTCGCAAAACGTGCGCGTGATCGTTTGTTGGAGTTGTTTGGATTCGATATGACGAACGTAATTGAGAGGGATGACTTTACCCTTGTAGATCCAATGAAGCAAGAAAAGCCCGCAATACTCGCGTATAACGGGATTGATCCTTTTGGAAGGATTATCGGCTTTGTGTTTTCTGAAGATATCGGGCTTGAAGTAAGTGACAGAGAACCTATGGTTGAATTGCATCCTGAGCATATAGAAAAGTCATTGAATGCTAAATTGTTAGCAGAGGGCTTGGTTTATCCTACTTATTATGGTGGATTGTATCCGGAACTTAGGAAATTCTTGAATGAAGTTACCGATGTGGCGATTGCAAACAAAATTGGACTGTGGAGCGAACACTCCAATGAGTTTGTTTTTTCGAGGAAGCCAAATATTTCGGATATTGAGAATAAAGTAATGATGCCAAAGCTATTTAGACGACTATCCGAACATATTGCCAAAAATGGTGCTATATCGAATTTTCGCGATGCTCTGAGGGAAGGAAAGGATTTAACGGTTGATTTGAATGAAGTTCGTCTTACAGATTTTTCGTCTTTTGTCCGAACCCAGAAAATAAATCAAAATGACTATAAATTGTGGCTTAGCCATAGCCCAGGCAGACTGGTTTTTGTAGCCGGATAATAGAAGGCAAAGTGGATTGTGAGTTCTACTACTATTCAAATTCATCGGCGCCATTCATGACCAAATCCACCGTCACTTATTGGAATGTGTTAGATCCACAAGCGCAAAAACATTGGGTTCCTGTCAAAGAGCTAGAAGGTATGGTTGAAGAACTGACTCTAAGCATTGATGGAAAGTCTGGTGAATACACGAAATTGACCCGATTTCTTCCTGGCGCGGATACAAAATCCTTCGGCAGCAAAACACACCCCTACCCTGAGGAAGTCTTCATTGTCAGCGGTCGCCTTTATGACGAAGCATTTGACATGTGGTTGGAGTCAGGACACTATGCCAGTCGACCTCCCGGAGAATGTCATGGACCATTTAAAACTGATATTGGCTGTGTTGTATTGGAAATATCGTTTCCAAATCGGATGGGTTAGCTCAATACCGCCTACCCTATCATTTCATTAGATTGGATACTATGCGATAAAACTGTGCAGTGTCGGTGAATTCAAACGCCAGGATTACGCCAAATATGAAAAGATGGCATAGCAATGAAAATCTGTTTGCATCGTTATTGCCTTTGGCAGAGGAAATGGAGCAGCTCTCACACGTCATTTTTCATAAACCGGTCATAAAGTGGTTCTATTATCACGTACGTTAGGCATCAAAATTACCATTATCGATACGCTATGTACCATAACTCTCACAATATAAGGCACTGGCGATTGGACTATGGGTGGGCGCAGCGCGGTGGAAAGTGGTCTGAGTTTACCGATGTGATGCTCGAGGGTGTTTTGCAGGGGAATCGAAAGTGTCTCGATGCATTGCGTGCGTGGGTTCGCGCGCAAGAAAAAAGCAATGCAACTTTGGACGGTGAGCCTATGGAAATTTTCTACGTAGGTGGCATCCAGGGATATCTCAAAGAAGTGAGCAATCCCGATAAACTGCTGTTGCGACTCCATTCCAGAGGAGAAGACGCATTCGACAGCTTGGCGCACTACTCGCGAGTGGTTGCTGCCGTGCTGCGCAAATGTAATGGCAACTGCAAGCTAAATTGGGTTGAACATCGCCATGACCGAAATTACGATATACTGGTTTGGCCCTAGTACACTTGATTTGATACCTAATCACTCGCTTATTAATGACAACGATCTCCGACTAACGAATAGGAATTTTCAATGACTAAATATATCGCCTGGTTTGATCAATTAACGATGAACGATGTCGCTCAAGTGGGCGGTAAAAATGCCTCATTAGGGGAAATGATCAGCCATCTTGCCAAAGCCGGTGTTAATGTACCGACAGGCTTTGCTACCACAACCGATGCATACCGGGAATTTTTGAACGGTAATGGACTGACCGAGCGGATCAATCGGTTATTGAGCGAATTGAATGTTGACGATATCCAGGCGTTAGCCGCTGCCGGAAAGACCATCCGCGGTTGGGTTTTGAATGCCACGTTGCCGGATACGATTTTGCAGGCTGTATCGCAAGCTTACGAAAAACTAGCCGCCAGCAGCGGCGACAACATCTCCTTTGCTGTGCGTTCTTCGGCAACTGCGGAAGACTTGGCCGATGCCTCGTTTGCCGGACAGCAAGAAACACTGCTCAATGTGCAGGGATTGGATCAAATCATCGCCGCCATCAAGGTGGTGTTTGCTTCGTTGTACAACGACCGTGCGATAGCGTACCGTGTGCATCAAAAATTTCCGCACGAAAAGGTTTTTTTGTCCGCAGGAATTCAGAAAATGGTTCGCAGCGACCTCGGTGCTAGCGGCGTGATGTTTACGCTCGATACCGAATCCGGTTTCCGCGAAGCGATTTTCATTACTGCCGCGTATGGATTGGGTGAAACGATTGTTCAGGGTACTGTAAACCCTGATGAATTCTACGTGTATAAGCGCGGGTTAGCTGCCGGAAAACCCGCTATTTTGTCGCGGCGGTTGGGCACGAAAGCCATAGAAATGGTGTATGCCGATAAGAAAAGCGGTGACGATGTATTTACCATTACGCGCGATGTCAGCATAGAACGGCGCACGCGTTTTTCCTTGTCGGACCAGCAAGTCGAAGCACTGGCGCGTCAGGCGATGATCATTGAACAGCATTATGGCCGCCCGATGGATATCGAATGGGCTTTGGATGGACAGGATGGGCAACTGTACATTGTGCAGGCGCGCCCCGAGACGGTCGAAAGCCGCGCTACATCGATCATGGAACGCTTCAAACTTAAAGATAAAAGCGTCGTGCTGGCGGAAGGCCGCGCGATAGGCAGCAAAATCGGACAGGGGGCAGCGCGATTGATTCGTGGTATTGATCAGATGCATGAAGTTAAACCGGGGGATGTACTGGTGACCGACATGACCGATCCGGATTGGGAACCGATCATGAAGCGGGCGTCGGCGATTGTTACCAATCGAGGAGGACGTACCTGTCATGCCGCGATTATTGCGCGTGAAATGGGAATTCCCGCCGTGGTCGGCTGCGGCGATGCGACAACGCAAATTAAAGCGGGCGAGATGGTGACAGTATCTTGCGCGGAAGGCGATACCGGATATGTTTATGAAGGCCTGTTAGCATTTGAACATACCACGGCGGATACCGGAAAACTGCCAGATTTGCCGCTAAAAATCATGGTGAATGTGGGAAATCCGTCGCATGCTTTTTCATTTTCCCGTACACCGAATCAAGGCGTTGGGCTGGCTCGTTTGGAATTTATCATCAGCAACATGATCGGCATCCATCCGAAGGCATTGTTGGAATTTGAACAATTGCCTGATGAACTGAAAAAGGAAATCCGTCATCGTATTGCGGGTTACGAGAGCCCCGTCAATTTTTATGTGGAGAAACTGGCCGAAGGCATCGCCACGCTGGCAGCGGCGTTTTATCCGCATCCGGTGATCGTACGCACCTCCGATTTCAAATCGAACGAATACGCCAATTTGCTCGCGGGCAATCGTTATGAACCGCACGAAGAAAACCCGATGATCGGTTTTCGCGGTGCGTCGCGTTATCTTGATCCGGCTTTTCGCGATTGTTTCGAATTAGAGTGCCGCGCGCTGCGCAAAGTACGCAACGACATGGGACTGACCAATGTTGAAATCATGATCCCGTTTTGCCGCACCCTCGAAGAAGCCGAGAAAGTGACCGATTTGCTGGCATCGCAAGGATTGGTTCGCGGTAACAACGGCCTGCGCGTGATCATGATGTGCGAAACCCCTTCCAATGCATTGTTGGCGGAAGAATTTTTGCAATATTTTGATGGTTTTTCGATTGGCTCCAACGACATGACACAACTCACGCTCGGCGTTGACCGCGACTCCAGTCTGGTTGCGCATGTGTTCGATGAACGTAATCCTGCTGTCAAGAAACTGCTGACCATGGCCATCGACGCATGCCGCAAGCAAGGCAAATACATCGGTATCTGCGGACAAGGACCATCGGATTACCCGGATTTCGCCGCCTGGCTGTACGAACAAGGCATTAGCAGTCTGTCGCTAAATCCCGATTCGGTAGTCGATACTTGGTTGCACATCGCCAGCTTGCACAAGCCATGAACAAACAAAAACGCACTGTTTTCTATTTATCCGACCGTACCGGTATCACCGCAGAAACACTGGGGCACAGTCTACTAACACAGTTTGACGGTATCGAATGGGAAACCATCAACGTGCCGTTTTTAGACGATCTTGAAAAAACCAAAACAGTATTAATGCAAATTAATCAAGCCGCCGAATGCGATGGGTACCGGCCGTTGGTATTCAGTACTTTATTGAAACCGGAGATTCTTGAAGTAATCAAGCAGGGAAACTGCCGCGTTTACGACTTTTTTGAAACGTTTACCCGTCCGGTCGAGGAAGAACTGCATAGATTGTCGGCGCGCAAAGCCGGGCGTTCTCATGGCTTGCAGCATCATCCAGCGTATTTCAAGCGCATCGACGCGATCAATTATGTATTGGCGCACGACGATGGCATTAATCCAAGAAATTTCGCCGAAGCCGACATTATTCTGACGGGTGTTTCGCGCTGTGGAAAAACACCGACGTGCCTTTATCTTGGCTTGCAATACGGTATTGCTGCGGCAAATTATCCGCTAACACCGGATGATATGACCGTCATGCAGATACCGAAAGTGTTGGAAAACGTGAAAAGCAAATTATTCGGCTTGACACTCACCCCCGAACAGCTGCACTTCATCCGCCAGGAACGCCGCCCGAATAGCGAATACGCCTCGTTGGCGCAATGCCAACGGGAAATTCAATGGCAAGAATCGTTGTTTCATCAGTTTAATATTGCTTATCTGGATACCACGCGTATTTCTATTGAAGAAATCAGCGCCATCATATTAAATCGTTGCGGATTAAAGCGGCAGCTGTATGGTTGAATCTGGTTAGGTGGTGGAGTTGGAAGGATACGTTTGAAAAAGCTGTTATAGCAATTGACTGATAATCAAAATTACAACCGTGCAGCAACCTCTTTTGACAAAAAATAATGAGCTGATGAACTAAAATATCGCATATTTCAGTTCATCAGCTTATGATCTTAACAGCTTTGATTTAAATCAATTAACTATTAACTACTGTACAGTAATTCTTTTTCTGCTGTGTTTTGTAAAACTAAAAATTAAACCTAATCCTATTAATAGCATTGCGTAGGTTTCAGGTTCAGGGACTGGACTGACATTTACATTGGTTACAAAAAAAGCCTCATCGTTATAGTCCAAATCACCACCACCTTTAATATCCTCAAATCCTAAATAAGCTCCTGCTGCTGGTAGTAGGCTGTTATCTGCATCGCCACTATAAGATTTAGAAAAAAGATGATTTACATGATCACTGTTTTTTGACAAATCGGATGACCAGGTCTGTCCGGTGTCAGCAACTTTAATTTGAAAAGTTAACACATCCCCTGCATTAGCATGTCCGAATACGACATAATCCCCAAAATTTGACGCATGATTATTAAATAGGCCGGATGATGATTCTGGAGTAATAACACCGTTAATTAATAAAGATACTGTATTAGTGTAGACTGCTGAACTTCCTAAAAAATAACCACCAATTTCACCGGTCGTTGTAGCCGTAAAACTGTAAGTTTGCGTATTAGGCGAACCTACTTGAGGATATAAAAGAGGATTAGCTTTTACAGCAACTATTGAAAATGTGCTTACAAAAAGAAAAGAGATTAGTGATAAAAGTTTTGGTAACGTCCGCATAGCATATCTCCAGAAAACAATTAATTAGAGGAACTAAAATAAATCGGTTGTTTCAGTTATTTCTTGAGAGATATGATAAGAATTGAAGGGTTATTTCCCTAGGTAGAAATGTGCTAAATCCTGCCTAGAAATATACTAGTAAAGTACTAATTTTTGATGACATACATCTTGCAATGCACTACCTTGGAGTAAGTATCAATTGTACTAGCTCAGCTCAGATCGCACAGTCACCGAGTTGACGGGGTAACTGTCAGATTAGATTTGATTCAGGTTTTTGCTGTTCTAAACCTCTTTTCCACTCAGGAAAGTCTCCATAGGAGTTTGTCCATTGCAGATTATAGGTTTTGTTCGCATGAATGCGGGTTCCAGGCTGAATATTGGTCTTATTGAGCGGATCCAGCAGCGGCTTGCTGTCGTGACAATTCGCCGCAGTGGTTTTAACTGCTAACACCAAGCCATTATTATCGACTACCTTGTGCTGCTTATAATCAAATACTGAGTTACCCCTTTTTTTTGACCCTGTGTGCTTCCGTATCGACACCGGACTGAGTTACTTCAATGACCAGCATCTCTAACCGAGCATTCGCTCCATTATCGCGTTCTTTCCGATCACAACTACGTAATAAGCTGGCTTGGTTTTTTAGGTTTTCGTGGACTCTGCGTAATGTTTGTATCAACATGACAACCCTGTTTAACGGTGATGTTGTAAACCTGAATTTTCCGGTTGATTTCCTCCAACCATGCTCCTGCCGCTGTCAGTCGCCTTCTAAATCGCGATAGCCCAGAATGAGTCCCTCACATCATCTTCTAATGACAAGCCCAGAAAACGCACCACGTGCAGATTCGAGTTCGCCATGTCTTCCACCGATTCATCGCTTAGACCACCGTTCCAAATCCCGACCAATAAAGCATCTTAAACAACAGCAACCGCGAATAAGCTGGCCGCCTCGCAGCATCGCAAACCGGTGCATAATAGACTGTGATTGCTTTCTCTATCGAGTTCCAGTCTATTAACTGATCAATTTGCTTCAGAAAATTCCCTTTTCGGGTGCGGCGGGTTACATCAAATTCGGAAAAATTCATACTTATTACTTAAATACTATTGTTTTAAAATACTATTACAGAAGTCTGCTGGTGAAATATGATTGTAACTGTGCAGAGACATCGTGATATCACTTAAATTACTGCTTCTTAACATCTTGCTACTAGACTAACAGATTAAATCTGCTAATCTAGCGCCTAAAAAATCGTTATGTCGTGAGATATTTGAATGATAGCGAAGTCCTTTTCAACAATATCACGATTATTTTAATAATCGTTTCATAGTCCAAACCGCGAAGCTTTAAGTTCAATGTCCGCTCTTGTCCAAGCGTTTTGGAATCTTTCTTTAACAATTGCAGCGCGTTCTGTTTTGTTTTGGGCTGTCAGTGCTTGGTTTAATCCATAAAGTGCCCATCCATTATTGCGATACCGTTTCAAATCTTCCCAATACACGACTTCTGCTTCGTTGGCTCGGCCTGCTTTGAGCAGAATGGCGCCGAGTGCGAGACGAGGTGGAAAGTGAAATTCAGGTGGTTCGGTATATGACAATGCATCGTCTAGACGGACTGCTTTATCGAGGTGTGAGATTGCTTGATCGAACTGATTTCTCGCTGCGGCAATTTCGCCTGCAAGCACTTCAGCAGCAATTCGTAGAATACTACTCGCGGTGTTCTTTGAAATGACCACATCTTTATTGGACAATTGATTGAGAACGTCATGCAATTTTGCTAACTCTTGTTGCGCTTGCTGTGTTCTTTGGGTGGCAACGAAAGCAAGGCCTCTGACATAATGCCAACTACCAGTTAGAAATGCATTGAAAGCGGGCGGGGCGGGTTCTTGTAAAACTTCTTGCCATAATCCAAATCGCGCTAATGTCCAATAAGGTGTTACACGAAATAAAGCAGTGATAGGAATTTCTTGTAAAAGCTTATCATCAACTTTGCTGGCTGTTTCACGTGCTGCTTTAATTGCTAATTTGCTTTGTCCATCAAGTGTTGCGGCATACCATAAAAAATGGATGTTATGTGGATAATAGATATTGAGATAAGGTCCTTTTTCTTTACATTCGGCGAGATAATGTTCATCCACCGCAATCGCCATTTGGTTACTTTTAATCGCATCGGCATAACGCCCAACGCGTTGATAGATATGTGAGGTCATGTGCACGAGATGTCCGGCTTCCGGCACCAGTGGTAGTAATAAGTCGGCTGATTTTTCCGCTCTTTCTGGCGTTTTGGTTGCTTCTAATAAGTGAATATGCATGTGTAATGCGCCCGGGTGCTTAGGGTTTATCTTCAACACTTGTTCGGTGACCTCTACAGCTTCAGCAATGCCATCGTAGGGTTGACCATCAGACATCCAGTATCCCCAAGGCCTTAAATCCATTACTGCTTCGACAAATAATATTGCGATATCTTGATCATTTGGAAAACGTTGATGCGCTTCACGCATCGCTTGCGCATACGCTTTGTTGTTAGCGACGCGATGTTCGGCATTTCCTGTATAACGTTTCTCTAAAGCAGTAATTAAAGCTTGTTCGCGTGGCGATATATTACTCATTAACGATTTAGCTTGTTGAATCAATTTTTGCGCTTGATTCTCCAGAGCTGAATCCATTTCGGCATTAATATTGGGCCCTAATACAAGTGCTTGCCCCCAATATGCCATCGCCAGTTTCGGATCAAGACGCGCTGCTTCGCGGAAAGATCGAGCTGCTTCTGCATGATTAAAACCGTAAGAAAAAATCAACCCCTGATTCATATAGAGTTGTGCTTGCTGATTAATCGTAGTTACTGGAAAAGAATGCTCTCCCAGGCGATATAGTTTTGGGGCGTGCTGTTCATCATAGCAACCTGACAGCGTTGAGGAATGAACATGGGGGATAGCGTTCGAATCATTACTTACTGCAGAACGGGATTTTGTTTCTAAATCAAATGTATTGGTTTTGTTGATACCGGTACAGGATGGTAGAAAAATCAACAGTGACGCTAAAGATAATAGCGGAAAGTGAGTGTTTCTAAAATACATAAGCTTTACCCCCCTCGGTTTTATTAAGTATTTTATTTTTTATGACTTGATAGCATCCAGTCTATCTGCCTTCTGAAAAAAGTACATTATTTATTTAAGAGATTCAAAGAAGAACATCGAATTTGATTAGGATCAAATATCCCTACAGTAAAATCAGATATCTTTAAATCCGTTGTGACAAAACAATTAATCGTTAATCAATATAAAAATAAAGGGAGTATCTTTATATGAACATGAAACATTTCTTTATCGCTTCTACTGTCATCGTAATCGCTGCATGCGGCGGAAGACCAACTGCGCCAGAAACACCAGATCCGGCTGCGTATGGTAAAACTATCCAGCCTTTCCATCAAATTCCTTCAGGGGATCAAGAGGGTGGCGGTAAAGCGAGATCAACCGAAGAAAAATCGAATTATTAGAGTTAAATCGCTTCATTGAAGTCCTTTGAGCTCGGTAACGGGCTTTTCATTGCTCTATGATCGAAGTATGCAACAAAACGGTCATAGAGCATGTTTTTACATCGGAACACGTTGCTTTCCGCCTTTCATTTAACCAACTGCTGATAAATACTCGGTAGCACATGCGACAAGCGGTCGGGGCGAGCTACAATCGCATAACCACCGTTGCCAAACAAATACGGAAAATAGTCTTGTGCTTCGCGATCGATAGTAATGCCAAAAACCGATAAGCCTGTACGTCGCGCCTCTATGATAGCTTGTCGCGTATCTTCAATCCCATAGCGTCCTTCGTAATAATCCAAATCATTGGGTTTGCCATCGGTGAGAATCAACATCAATCGATGACGTTCTGGTCGCGGTGCAAGTATTTGTTGTGTATGCCGCAACGCTGCTCCCATGCGGGTATAGTAGCCTGGACGAAGCGATGCAATGCGACGCAAGGTTTTTGCGTTAAATGGATCATCAAATTTTTTTACTTCGGTAATACGCACATAGTCTTTTTTGCGCGATGTAAATGTGTAAATTGCAAAGGCATCGCGACAAGTGGCTAGGCCCGTTGCCAGCGTGATTAATGCTTCTTTACTGATATCCAAAATGCGACGGCCATTCACCCAACTGTCTGTTGATAAAGAAACATCGACCAAAATAGTCACCGCTAAATCACGAGATTGCTGTTGTGCTTGCAAATAGAGCTGATCCGTCCGGTAACCGGTCGCTAGAAAATCGCACTGCGTCCGTACAACGGCATCCATATCTAATTCAGATCCGTCGAGTTGATTGCGCAAAATTTCACGTTTGGGCAGCAGTGCTTCAAATTGTCGGCGGATTTTACGGAAACGCTGTCTTGCCTCGAAATCAGGCTCCCATTGCTGTTGATGTTCGATTGCTTGTTGAAATATCACGCGACATTGATGCGGATGATAGTGTTTGCGGCGGTAATCCCATTCTGAATAGGAACATTCAGAGATTAAAACTTCCGGATTCACATCTTCAGGAGATAAATCAAGATCAAACTTGAGCTTGGTCGCTGCTTGTTGCTCATGCGGACTCAGTGTAATTTCTTCGAGCGCTTTTGCTGCATTTCTGGCGGATTGCTCATCATCGTCTTGCACGGCACGGTTTACGTTAACCATTTCCGACCAACTGAGCATTTTCTCAAAGCGATTCAGTAGCAATGGATCATCGCGCATGCTTTGATCTTGCCTTTCTCTGCGGCTTTTTCTTTTCAGTGAATCCGATTGCTGTTCCTGAGCGTTGCCATCACTATCGTCTAGAGAATGGGGTTTGGTTTGGGCGAGTGTTTGATGAAAATCAAATTTACCCCATAATGGAACAGGTAAAAAAGTGCGGTAGTTCTTATGGGCTTGCCAAACGGTAAAATCTGGCCGTATCTGTTGTATCGTCTGAAAATAGCGTTGTGCTAGAGCATTATTTTCCGATTGACCTAACAGCATGTAAACGACGGCTTCGATTGCTTGTTCTTGTTCTTGTTCTTGTTCTGTACCCGATTGCCGTGATCGTTGTGTATGCAAGGTCTCGCACAAACGTTGATAGGAATGCGCTAATCCGGGGTATCGTTGACATACTTCGCGGCTGATTCGAAAAACGTGATAAAGATAAGCCAGATCGGCTTGTAATGGGTCGCTGGATTGATAGATAGGTTGAGAATTGCCATCAGCATATTCTTGTGCGAGGGAAAAAAAAGCCACTAACCAAAAATAGTGATGCCGATTGAGTTCCTTATCCGGAAAATATCCTAAGATTTCCGGCAATAACATCCGCTCATGGTTGCATTCGATAGGCGAAACTAATTCGGCCATTAAACCGAGCCGCTGGCGTAACTTTAAACGATGTCCAGATGCTCGTTGTGTTCCAGTGGTGATAGAAATGCCAGGCGAGCCGCCCAATCCACGAAAAAAAACGCCTAACGCAACGCGAATATCCTCTAAAGATACCGCAGCATCAGGATAGTGATGATAACCTTTAGTAACGCTGCCAGTTCCGACCAGGCGGTGCCAGATGCGACCGATTTGCTCTTCGAGTTCAACAAATTCCAGTAAATTCATGCGCTGGTCTAGCTGCCATAGGTAGCACGTACCAGTTCTAACAAGCCTTTTTTAATATCAGGATCGTCACATAAAGGTTCCACCAATGCAGCTTCCGCGGCCTGGTAAGGGGCTAAACCATTTTTGATCAGTACTGCACAATAAATCAGCAAACGTGTCGATACAACTTCTTCTAAGTCGACATCTTTTAGGGTGCGTAGCTGTTGCGCGAGCTGAATCAGCGGTACACAGTTGTGTTCTGCTAGTCCACTTTCGGTGGCGACGATGTGCGTTTCGATATCCGGTGATGGAAAATCAAAGCTGATCGAAACAAAACGTTGGCGCGTGCTGGGTTTGAGGGATTTTAAAATATTTTGATATCCCGGGTTATAAGAAACCACCAGCATAAATTCATCGGGTGCGGCTAATATTTCACCGGTGCGATCTAGCGGTAATACTCGACGATCATCGGTCAGTGGATGCAATACCACGGTCACATCTTTGCGTGCCTCAACAATTTCATCCAAATAGCAGATGCCGCCTTCGCGCACAGCGCGCGTAAGCGGACCATCCATCCAAACTGTTTCACCCCCCTTGAGCAGGTAGCGGCCAGTGAGATCCGCTGCGGTCAAGTCATCGTGACAAGAAACCGTATGTAGAGGCCGCCCTAGGCGAGCTGCCATGTGGGCAATAAAACGAGTCTTACCGCAACCTGTGGGGCCTTTGATGAGCAAGGGTAGGTGTTGCTGATAGGCAGATTCGAATAAATCACATTCATTTCCGACCGGTTGATAAAACGGAATGCTCTTCACATCCGGTCGGATTTTGATGATTTGCTCGTTCGCCAAATCTGCTGAAAGATTCGACATTGCCAAATTTAGGATAAATGGGCTGGCGCAGTAATCATTCGCTCAGTTTTAACTGGACCTAATGCTGCATAAATAAACATCAAAGCGCCAATAATGAAACAAACGCCAGAGTCCAACCTTAACCAGTAGAACAACTCAATCTGTGACTGTACATTCATATAGCCCATTTCCAAAACACGCTGCAAATGCGTTTGAAGAATACCGGCAAACACCAAGGCAAATGTGATTCCAATCATCGCTGCATTCATTAACCAGAAACTCCACATGTTGAGTGTCTGATTAAAAGGCTGTGTTTTTCGCAAAGCAGGCAAAGCATAGGTAAAGAACGCAAGATTCAACATCACATAAGCGCCATAAAACGCCAAATGTCCATGCGCGGCTGTCAATTGGGTTCCATGCGTATAAAAATTAATCGATGGGAAACTGTGCATTAATCCCAATAAGCCAGCACCAATGAATGCCATCACCGGACAACCTAAGCTCCATAAAATAGCCGCTTTGTTGGGATGATCGCGACCACTTTTTTTCACCAGATAGAATGCCCACAGAGTCATGGCGAAAAAAGGCACGACTTCTAGGAAAGAAAAAATGAGACCGATCCAATGCCAATATTCCGGTGCCCCAATCCAATAATAGTGATGTCCGGTTCCTAACAAACCACTAAATAATGAAAAACTGACAATAACATACAGCCATTTTTCTATGACCTCACGGTCAACTCCGGTGAGTTTGATTAACAAGAAAGCCAGCATCGCAGCCATGATGAGTTCCCATACGCCTTCGACCCATACATGTACAACCCACCACCAGTACAGTTTGTCTACGGCCAGATTATCGGGATTATAGAAGGCAAACATGAAGAAAAGTGCCGCACCCCACAAGCCGAGCAATAAAACGATCGATACCACCGTTTTACGGCCTTTCAAAACAGTCATGCTGACGTTGTAAAGAAATATCAAAAATGCAATCACCATCATAATCTTTACCCACAAAGGCTGTTCGAGAAATTCACGGCCTTCATGGACGCCACCTAGGTAGCCAGCCACTGCGCCTAATGCGGCAAAAACAAAAATAGCTAGTTGCAACCAAGCCAGTTTGGGGCTATGCATTTCGCGTTCACTTTCTTCTGGAATTAAAAAATAACTGGCTCCAAAGTAGCCAAGTAACAACCAAACCAGCAAAGCATTGGTGTGAATCATGCGAAGAATATGAAAAGGTACGGATTCCGACAAAAAATTAGGGAAAACATAGACGGTTCCGGCTAACACGCCTGCCATAATTTGCACGAAAAACAGGGCGAGCGCAGCGACAAAATAAGGGTAAGCAAGTCCTTGTGTTTGATATTTCATTGATACATCTCCAGAAATTTTCCTGATATTGTTTGAATGAATGGATATATAAAGTGAAACCAATGATTAGCCAGAAACATTCGGTGGCCATCCTAATGTGTTGATACGGCTCGTCCATTCGAGGAAATCCACAAGGTCATCCAATTCTTGTTCTGTTAAATTAAATTGCGGCATTTGCCGGCGTCCTTCGGTACGGGTGGGTTGTGCACGCATCCATGCTTTCAAGCCTGCTCGAGCTCCTTCCGGACTTTGCTTGCCACCATAGCGGATCCAAACATTACCTAATTCAGGCGCAAAATAAGCACCTTCGCCGAGTAGAGAATGGCAATTAATACATGAATTACGTTCCCAAACATGTTTGCCGCGTGCTACTGATTCTGTCAGCGTCGATTCATCAGTGGCTACATTCTTCATGTAAAAGTGACTGTGAACTGTTAACGCGGTGAAAACGACCAGAAAAAAGATTGAGCCGCCATAAAATATATTGCGAGCGGCCGATTTGGTTAAGTGCTCTGCCATAAAGCTTTTTTCTCCGTAAAGGCTTGATAAGTCAAATAACATTATTAATATGGTTTTGACCATATTAATCAAATGGATACATTGATTTTGCTTCTTTAAAACGATTGTAACGTAACTATAGGACAAAGGAAAGTAAGGGAATTCTTTTTTTAGAGAACAAATAAATTGTCCTGGGCTGCAGCACATGGTCGACTGGACGACCAAATCAAAATCGTGCAAAGGTCTCCTCAAGTACATCAACAAAAAAATTCTGAAGCGTGGGCAATTAGAGAGGTTGAATCGCCCCGGGTTTTGAGGAGGCTCCGATATCTGAGAAAATGGAGCTATGAACAAATCGAATAAATTTTCCCCCGAAGTAAAAGAACGCGCAGTTCGGATGGTGC